>JAEEGL014973509.1_pt1 | contig 108096 bp, 102 predicted proteins | sample 9134231 | NCBI WGS metagenome assembly JAEEGL01 (sample SAMN16246548, study PRJNA631951) | gut metagenome | biome: gut microbiome; feature: rumen; material: fiber-attached | host: Bos | place: Iran: Karaj | collected 2018-10
ACATCCAGACAACGGCAAATATCTACGCTCATCTCTATCAGGAGCGCAAGGAAAAGATCGCGCAAGCTTTCTCCTTCGATGAGAGCCTCTTGGTACAACCTTCGGATTTTTCTGTTAGAAATCTGTTAGAAAAGTGTTAGAATTCTGTTAGAAAACTGTTAGAAAACGCCTATTATTCCAGATAAGAATTAAAAATATCGCGCAAAAAGAAATCTCCAATCCCTTGACAAATAAGGGATTGGAGACATTCTGAAAATGGTCGGAGTGGCGGGATTTGAACCCACGGCCTCTTGGTCCCGAACCAAGCGCGATACCAAACTTCGCCACACCCCGATTGCTGTTGTATTATAACAAATTTTCAAAAAAAATCAAGTTTTTTTAATATGTTTTTGATTAAATACTTTATATATGTTTTTGATTATTGACATATACAATATATTGTAATAAAATATATTTAATAATCTTGAGGAGAAAATGTGTTGAAAAGATTTAAAAGTGTTTTTTCAATTATATTATGCCTGGTTTTCGCGGCGCTTGTTTTTTCATCCTGTTCCGCTCCGGAAAGGACTCTGAAGGTGGCGCAGCTTGCCTCCGCGGGCGATCTGTTAAAGGATTATCTGAGTTTCAACAATGACACTTCGATTATGGTTCCCGAACCCGTCGGCTCGGAGTTTTTCAAAAACTCCGTTCTTGTGGGCGACAGTATTACTCTGAAACTTCGCTCCTATGTTACGGACCAGCGCAACAAGGGCGTCAAATGCCTTGAAAACGCGAAATTCCTTTGCAGCGGCAATATGAGTTATTACAACGCGGGTCTTGAAAAGGGCGTAAAGGACTCTGTTCTTCCGTCTATTAACGGCGACGATGTCTATATTGAGGACGGGCTTAAGGAATACGGCGCCGAAAAGGTTTTCATAATGCTCGGTATGAACGATTTCTGCCTTTTCGATTTTGACACAGATATTGAAAACGCCGTTAAGCTGATAAAGAGAATCGAAGAGAAAAACCCGGGCATTCTTATTTACATTCAGTCGGTCACCCCGATACTCGCCTCCTTCGAGCACGGCAAGTTCACCAACGAGAATGTTGACGCGTTCAACGCCCGCTTAAAGGAGATGTGTGAGGAGCACGGCTGGAATTATATAGACATAAGCAGCGCTTTCAAGGATTCCGACAACTGCCTTAAAGAGGAATACTGCTCCGATCAGGATTCAAGCGGGCAGGGGATTCACTTCACCGAAGAGGGCTGCAGAGTCTGGATTGACACTCTTGTTTCAAATTTTTAATTGAGGTAATATTATGAAAAAAGTTTTATTGATTGTTGCTCTTTTACTCGCTTTTACAATGATTTTCTCCTCCTGCGGCGGTGAAAAAAACGAAACGCCTGTTGAACAGGGGATAGTTGAAGCGCCGGCTTCGGCTTCGGTGGATATTCACGCGGTTATGGACGAAATCACCTCCGCCGTCGAAATGCCTCAGGAGGTGCTCGAACTCAAAACAAATGAGGATCTGGGCGATTATCTCTATGTTGACGGCTCTCTCGTTAAGGATTTCGCCGTGAAGATGGACGCGGGCAACATTGGCACCATGCTCGTCATTATTGAGGCGAACAGTGAAGCGAATACTCAGCAGATTGTCGAAAAACTTGAGAAAAAGGTAGCGGACGACATCAATACTTACAAATCCTACAACCCCGAATACGCCTCTATGCTCGAAAACAGCAAGGTGAATGTTGACGGCGCTTTTGTTTCGCTTTTCGTTTCAAAACAGGCGGACAGGGCTGTCGAAATCTACAACTCATATATCAATAAATAATCCGGAGAAAAGCTTTGGTATTTTCAAGTCTTGTTTTTATGTTTGCGTTTTTGCCGGCAGTGTTACTGGTTTATTACCTGCTGCCGGTTAAATTCCGCAATCTTTTTTTGTTTATTGCCGATATTGTTTTCTATGGATGGGGAGAGCCCGTGCTGTCTTTCCTCATGCTTTTTTCTATTTTAATCAACTATATTGCGGGCAGACTCATTGAAAAATTCGACTTAAATAAAGCCAGGAGAAAGGCGGTTCTTATTGCTTCGGTAATAATCGACCTCGGCCTTTTGGGCTTTTTCAAATATTTCGGATTCATAACGGAAAACCTCAAAATCATACTTCCGTTTTTAAATATTCCCGTTATGAACATACCGCTGCCCATCGGCATTTCCTTCTACACCTTCCAGATTATGTCTTACACAATCGATGTTTACAGAAGGGATACCGAAGCCCAGCACAACATAATTGCCTTCGGCACCTATGTTTCGCTTTTCCCGCAGTTAATAGCGGGCCCGATTGTGCGCTACAGGGATGTTGACGATCAGCTGACCGAAAGGCACGAGAATATGCCGCTTTTCACAAACGGCGTGCGGCTGTTTCTTCTGGGGCTCGCAAAGAAGGTGCTCATAGCCAATTCGGTGGGTCTTGTGTGGGACAATATGCGTACTATGCAAAACGGCGGCGCATTATGCTCCTGGCTCGGAATAATCGCCTACACATTCCAGATTTATTTCGATTTCAGCGGCTATTCGGATATGGCGCGCGGGCTCGGGAATATGTTCGGCTTCAGGTTCCTCAAAAACTTCGATTACCCCTACATTTCAAAAAGCATTACCGAATTCTGGCGCAGGTGGCATATATCGCTCGGCACCTGGTTCCGCGAATATGTGTATATCCCCCTCGGGGGCAACCGCAGGGGCACGCTCAGGCAGATTCTCAACATAGCGATTGTGTGGGCGCTCACGGGGCTCTGGCACGGCGCGAGCTGGAACTTCCTTTTCTGGGGTGTCTATTTCGGAATTATACTTGTGCTCGAAAAACTGTTCCTGCTGAAATTCCTCAAAAAAGCGCCCTCCTTTGTCAGCAGGATTTACTCGCTCGTTCTGATTGTTTTCGGCTGGCTCATATTCTACTATTCGGACGATGTGGGCGGCGTGAAGGCGATGGCCCAATATATCCGCTCAATGTTTACGGGCGGCTTCCTTTCCTCCGACGGCGCTGTCGCGGCTCTCTCCTCAATACCGATTCTCGTTGCCGCAGGCATTGCCTCAACGCCCGTTATACGCAGGGTTTACGACAAACTCTCAAAGCTTAAATGCTTCCCGTTTATTGAAGCTGCTGCCGCCGCTGTGATTCTTATAATCTGCACGGCAAGTCTTGTAAATGACAGTTATAATCCGTTTTTGTATTTTAAGTTCTGATTATGAAGAAAAAGTTTTCAAACATACTCACAATTTTATTTCTGATATTTGTTTTCTCAATATCTCTTCTCTACGTCTTCCTGCCGAAAAAAGATTTTTCGCAGACGGAAAAACGCTATCTCGCGGGCTTCCCGAAGATGAGTTTCACAACCCTTACGGACGGAAGTTTTGAGGAGGGATTTGAGGAGTTTCTCGCCGACCAGACCCCGATGAGAACATTCTTCGTCTCGGTAAACGCCTATTTTGAATATCTGAAGGGCAACAACGGCTCGGAGGGCGTGTATCTCGGCAAAGACGGCTGGCTTTTTGAAAAGCCCTTTGACCGCGAAAATAAATTCGACCTGAACGCGGGCAAAATAAGCAGATTCGCGAAAACAACCGACAAGCCCGTATCCGTTATGATTATTCCCACAAAGGGTTACATTTACGGTGAATATCTGCCGAAAAACTCTCTTAACTATTACGACGGCGATTATATAAAATCGCTGCCTTCAAAGCTCGAGGGCGTGAATGTTGTTGATGTTACCTCCGCGTTTCTCAATGAAAAGGGGAACGCTCAGCTCTACTACAAAACAGACCACCACTGGACGAGCGCGGGCGCGTTTACGGCGTATAAAGCGCTGTGCGATTCCCTCGGGCTTGAAGCCGCCGATGAATCGCTTTACAAAAAAGAGGAATACGGCAGTTTCCGCGGAACATCCTACTCCACTTCCTGCTACACGCTCACGAAGCCGGATGTGATTACCCTCTGGCGCAATTCGAAAACCAACGGCAGGGCGAAAGTGAGCATTGAGGATTCACCCACTCCCGATGTTTATGACAATATGTTCTTCCCCGAGGCGCTCGAAACCGAGGACAAATATGTTGTTTTCTTAAACGGCAACCACGGCATAGAACGCATTGAAACGGGCAATAAAGGCGGCAAGCTCCTGCTTATCAAGGATTCCTTCGCGCACTGCGCCGTTCCCTTCCTCGCCGAGAATTACAGCGAAATAATAATGGTTGATCTTCGCTACTACAAAAAGCCCGTAAGTGAGCTTCTGAGCGATGACATAAGCGAAATTCTTTTCCTCTACGGCATTGACACCTTCGCCGAGAGCGGAGACATTATTTTAAGATAGGGTGGTTTTATGCTTTACAAAAAGAACTCTGAAAAATCCTTAAGCGACGAACTTTTCAGAAACCCCACAGCCGAATACAGGGGCACTCCTTTCTGGGCGTGGAACAGTTATCTCACAAAGGACGAGCTCTGCCGTCAGATTGATGTTTTCAAGGAGATGGGCCTCGGCGGCTTCCATATGCACGTGCGAACGGGGCTTGAAAACGAGTATCTCAGCGACGAGTATATGTCGCTTGTGAAGGCGTGCGTTGAAAAGGCGAAAAGCAACGAGATGCTCGCCTGGCTCTATGATGAGGACAGATGGCCCTCGGGCGCAGCGGGCGGAATTGTAACAAAGGATGAAAAATACCGCTCAAGATGCCTGCTTTTCACTCCGTTTGAAACAGCCGAGCCGTATGTGAACAAGGATTCGAGAGCGGACGGGAGCAGAAGCGAAAACGGCAGACTTCTCGCCTGCTATGATGTTGTGCTTGACTCAGACGGCTGCCTTGAAAGTTACCGTCTTATCGATAAGGACGAAGAGGCGAAGGGCGTAAAATGGTACGCCTTCCTCGAGGTTTCAACCTCGCAGAGCTGGTATAACGACCAGACCTATGTTGACACGCTCAACAAAGAGGCGATAGAAAAATTCGTTGAGGTAACTCACGAGAGATATAAAGAGACCGTCGGCGACGAGTTCGACAAAACCGTACCCGCCATATTCACGGACGAGCCGCAGTTTACAAGAAAGCGCACTCTTAACAACTCGTTTGACAAAATGGATATTTCAATGCCGTGGACGGACAGGGTTCCCGAAATATACTCCGGTAAATACGGCGTGAGCATATTCGACACGCTCCCCGAAATATTCTGGGATCTGCCCGAAGGAAAGCCCTCGGTTGCGAGATACCGCTACCACGATTTAATCAGCGAACTTTTCGCGTCCTCCTTCGCGGACACCGTCGGCAAATGGTGCTCGGAAAACCATATTTACCTCACCGGTCACATGATGGAGGAACCGTCGCTGCACAGCCAGACGGCGGCTCTCGGCGAGGCGATGCGCTCCTACAGAAGTTTCGGTATGCCCGGTATTGATATGCTCTGCAACAATCACGAATTCACAACGGCGAAGCAGGCGCAGTCCGCCACACATCAGTTCGGCTGTGAGGGCGTGCTCTCCGAGCTTTACGGCGTTACCGGCTGGGACTGCGATTTCCGCACATACAAGCATCAGGGCGACTGGCAGGCGTGCCTCGGCATTACCGTGCGCGTTCCGCACCTTTCCTGGTACGCCATGAAGGGCGAGGCGAAGCGCGATTACCCCGCGTCGATTCATTATCAGTCGCCGTGGTATAAGGAGTATTCCAAAGTGGAGGACCATTTCGCGAGGGTAAATTCCGCCCTTACAAGGGGCAAGCCTGTGGTTAAGGTCGGCGTTATTCATCCTGTTGAAAGTTACTGGCTCCACTGGGGACCCAACGATGTGAGCGGCGTTGAGCGCGACACACTGGATGAGAATTTCCACAACATAACAAGGTGGCTTCTTGAAGGCAGCATTGACTTTGACTTTATTTCGGAATCACTTCTGCCCGGGCTCGCCAAAGACGGCTCAAATCCGCTCAGAGTGGGCGAAATGGAATATGATGTGATTGTTGTTCCCGGCTGTGAAACCCTGCGTTCCACAACCTGCGATATACTTTCCTCGTTCCGAAACGCGGGCGGCAAGCTCGTTATTATGGGCAAGGCGCCCTCACTCTGCGACGCCGTGCCGAGCGGCAGGGGAGAGAAATTGGCACAAGGCGCTGTGAACATCGACTTTTCACGCGCGGCTCTTCTGGACGCTCTTGAGGAGAACAGAACCCTCACAATAAGATTCGCCGACGGAGGCCTCGGCGACAGATATTTATATCAGTTAAGGCAGGACAACGACTGCCGCTGGCTGTTTGTGTGCAACGCCTCCGAGCCCGGCAACAAGCATATTGACGGCGGAAGGGATATTCAGATAATCATTGAAGGGGAGTATTCCGCTTATCTTTATAACACGCAGAACGGCGATATCAGCCCCGCCGCGGTTTCTTATGAAAACGGCAAAACCGTAATCCGCACTAAAATTTTCGGCTATGACTCGCTTCTTTACAAACTTGTTGAAGGAATTTCGGATATTAAAGAAAACAACAAAAATAATTTCGGCGAATACAAGGCAATCACAAATAATTTCGTTGATTATGAATTATCTGAAAAAAATATTCTTGTGCTTGACTGCGCCGAATATAAACTTGACACCGAGGCGGAATTCAACGATAAGGAGGAGATCCTCCGCCTTGACAACATCTGCAGGGAAAAACTCGGCTTGAGAGAGAGGGACGGCGGCATAGTTCAGCCGTATGTCACCGGCAAAATTCCCGCTAAAAACAAACTGACACTTAAATTCGAGTTTGAGAGCGACATTGATTACAAGGGCGCAGAGCTGGCTCTTGAGGACGCAGAGTCCGCGGAGATTACATTCAACGGCGTCTCCGTTGACAACACCGTGCTCGGCGACTATGTTGACATCTCAATTTCGAGAGTAGCCCTTCCCGATATTATTAAAGGCACTAACACTCTTGTTGTGACAATTCCTTTCGGCGTATCCTCAAACACGGAGGATATGTTCATTCTCGGTGATTTCGGAGTCAAAGTCGCGGGCAGAAACGCTAAAATTACAGCGAAGCCCGAAAAAATCGCTTTCGGCAATCTTACGGAGCAGGGCTTCCCGTTCTACGGCGGAAACATCACCTATAAATTTGACGCCGATGTTGCTGACGGAAAACTCGGCATACGCGCTTCGGATTATTACGGCGCTCTTGTGGGCGTGAGCGTTGACGGCAAGCGGGTCGGCAGCATTATATACCCGCCCTACGAATACACCGTTGACGGCATTGAAAACGGTAAACACGAAATCGCTCTTACGCTCTTTATACACCGCTACAACACCTTCGGTCCCATTCACCTTGTAAACGAGCACGAAAGCTGGCACGGACCTTCCGCCTGGCGTTCGGAGGGCGCGAACTGGAGTTATGAGTATGTGCTTCGCAGAACGGGCATTCTCGCTTCCCCGCGTATTTCGGTTTAACAGTATTGAATTATTATAACTTTTATGGTATAATAAGAAAAATTTGAATTTCCGATTATGAAAGGAGATAAATTATGGGTCTTATCAAAGCTGTAACAGGCGCTGTAGGCGGAGTTCTTGCCGACCAGTGGAAGGAATTTTTCTACTGCGAAGCGATTGACAAAAATACCATTATGGTAAAAGGTCAGAAAAGAATCACCTCCCGCTCCACCAACACCAAGGGCAACGACAATATCATCTCAAACGGTTCGGGCATCGCTGTAGCGGACGGCCAGTGCATGATTATTGTTGAGCAGGGCAAAATCGTTGAAGTTTGCGCGGAGCCCGGCGAGTTCACCTACAACAGCTCCACCGAGCCCAGCATTTTCACGGGCAAGCTCAGCACAAGCATAAAGGAAACCTTCAAAATCGTAGGCAGAAGAATTGCTTACGGCGGCGACACGGGCAAGGACCAGCGTGTTTACTACTTCAACATCAAGGAACTTGTTGACAACAAGTTCGGCACACAGAATCCGATTCCCTTCCGCGTTGTTGACAGAAACATCGGCCTTGACGCCGATATGGGTCTTCGCTGCAACGGCGTTTACTCCTACAAGGTCGCGGACCCGCTCCTTTTCTATACCAATGTCTGCGGCAACGTTACCACATCCTACTCAAGGGATGAAATAGACAACCAGTTAAAGACCGAATTCCTCACCGCGTTACAGCCCGCGTTCGCGAAAATTTCCGAGCAGGGCATCAGATACAGCGCTCTTCCCGGCCACACAATGGAACTGTGCGACGCGATGAACGAGGTTCTCACCGCCAAATGGAGAGAACTCAGAGGTCTTGAAATAGTATCCGTCGGCATCAACTCGGCAACCCTTACCGAGGAAGACGAAGCCACAATCAAAGACCTTCAGAAGAAAGCGGTTTACCGTGACGCTTCCATGGGCGCGGCCGCTATTGTTGACGCCCAGGCAGAGGCAATGAAGGACGCCGCGAACAACCCGAACGGCTCAATGATGGGCTTTATGGGTCTCGGCTTTGCTCAGCAGGCAGGCGGCGCGAACGCTCAGAGTCTTTACGGCGTAGCGGCCGAACAGCAGAAACAGGCGGCAGCCGCCGCTCCCGCAGCCGAAGCACCCGCCGGCTGGAAATGCTCCTGCGGAGCGACAGCCACAGGCAACTTCTGCCCCGAATGCGGTTCACCCAAACCCGTTGCCGATGAGGGCTGGAAATGCTCCTGCGGCGCTGTGAACAAGGGCAAGTTCTGCTCCGAGTGCGGCGCGAAGAAACCCGCGGGCGCTCCTCTCTACCGCTGCGACAAGTGCGGCTGGACTCCCGAGGATCCCCACAATCCTCCCAAGTTCTGCCCCGAGTGCGGCGACCCCTTCGACGACAGCGACGCTCAGTAAATCAAATACAACAAATTACGCCCCGGTTTTCCGGGGCGTTGTGTTTTTTGTGTTTATATTTAGTATTTATTTGTTAAATAATTATATTTATAAAACAAATAGAAGACCCACCATTATTATTTCTCCCACTTATCGGCCCTCTCCGGGAACGGGGGCGAAGCGCCGAAGCGCGTCCGGCGGACGAAACAGCGAGGCGCTGAGGTGAGCAAACGGGAGAATTGCGAAGTGCTACAAGCGAGCAAGGCGACCTGTGTTTGCAAAGGGGCAGGTGGCGGCGAAGCCGACGGGTGTGGCGATTCATTCAGATTTAACTCTTGATTTAACATTTTCATCTATAACGGAACACACTTCGTAAAAGTTTTTATCAACATCAAGATTACTGAACCTCAACACTTCAATACCGAACTCGCTCAACGCTTTCGTTCGTTCTTTATCTTTTGCTTCCTGCTCGGCTGTATAATGTCCTCCTCCGTCCAGTTCAACGGCGAGTTTTGCCTTGCTGCAATAAAAATCCAGGATATAATTTCCTTTAACCTTCTGCCTGTGAAAGGGGACATTGTAAGTTCGCAAAAATTCATACCAGAGTTTGTTTTCCCAGGGTGTTGCTTCTCTCCTGAGTTTTTGTGCTTTGTTTGTTAAGTCACTCATTTTAAACACCTTGATTAATAAAAATTATTTATCGCCACACCCGTCTTGCTCGCTTCGCTCGCAATCCACCCTCTCCGTTCTCGGAGAGGGCTACTGACTATCTAATATAGTTTTTCTAAAATTAATAATAATTATTTGTAATTTATCGAATGTAAAAAGTATTTCTTTAAAAAATATGGACTGCCGAAAACGGCAGTCCGTATTTTCTCTGTTTCTGATTATGCGCCTTTGATTGCGCTGAGGATGGAACCGAAATCAACATTGCTCTTGATTAAGTTCCAGACTGCGCCGAAGTCGATACCCTTGACAAGCGCCTTTACGATGGCAACGATGCTGCCGAGGAGTCCGCCCCAGTCAACACCCTTAACCGCGTTGACAAGAAGAGGAAGAACTTCGTTCTTGAGAGTGCCTGCTGATGTGTAGTCGCCTTTGTGGGGGCAGTTCGCGATGTGAGCTTCGTAGCCGGCGATTGTGTCAAACTCTTCCTTGCAACCGCCGCCGTTGTAATCATCACCTGTGTAGGGGCAGTGCCTTGTATGGCCGGATACATGATTTAATGTTGTCATATGCTCTGTATAAGCAGCTTCACTTGTGAAAGTCTTGTCGCAGTAGGGGCATTTTGCGCTGAAAGCGCTTGCGCATACTGATAAAGCTGAGAATACAAAAATGACTGCGAACATTACCGAAAGAAATTTTTTCATTTTCTGACCTTCCTTTTTATTAATTTGAAATGAATTCTTTCCTATATATAATACCACTACATATTGTATGTGTCAACCAATATTTATATTAATATTTTTTTAAATCAATATATATATAGTAAAAAAATCAGGCACCCGAAGGTGCCTGAAATATGCTTTTCAATTAAACGCCGGTCTTTGTGTAAACAACCGAGGGATAAACAACCTGAAGGCCGTCATCAACCTGTTTGTAAACTCTGGAAGCGTTATAGAGCTTGTCGCAGGTGTAGTTCATTCTTCTCGCGCCCCAGAGAATCATTTCAACTCTGGTAACCTGGGGGAAGCCGATGTGGAGAATCTTGCGGGGTGAGCAGATGTTCCAGATTGTGGTTGCAAAACCGCTGCAGTTATTGAAAACCCAATCCCAGTGGTTCATATGCTTCATAAGAGCGGATGCAACTCTGAGCTCGCCCGCGCTTACAGATGTGCTCATTGAGAAGGTGCGGCCGTAGGTGGCTTCTTTAACCCAGTATCTTTCGAGGTTGTAGTAGATACCGCTGCCGTTGCCTCTGTCGCGGAAGTTGCCGACTGAAACGGAATCGCCCGCGGGAACGGTGTAGTAGCCGACCTGTATGGGCTCGTCTGTTTCATTGACGAAGTAGAGCCAGCAGTGGGGATACTTCGGGTTGGCGTTTGAAACGTTGAGGTAGAGGGTTGCTACCTTGCCGGTTGACCTTGCGGGGGCTTCGGTAACATCTTCCGCCGCGGCGTCATCTGCGAAGCAGCAAACGGGAATCATAAGAGCGGTAATAAGAGCAAGTAAAAGTGCAATAATTCTTTTGTAATTCTTCACTTTTTTGTCCTCCTGATTAAATATCAAAATTTAACATTATTACTTTATCACTATTAAAATAAAAAATCAATATATATTGTAAAATTTTTTTAAAAAAAGTATATATTGTTAATAATTGTTGATTTTTCGCGATTTCTGCACTATTATATTACCGAAAAGAAAAAACAGAGGTGCAAAATGGTTCTTGAATGTAAAGACTGCGGCAGAAATTTTGAACTGACGAGCGGTGAAATAGAATTTTATAAGAGCAGAGGGCTCAATCTTCCCAAAAGATGCGAGGAGTGCAGGAAGAAAAATAAAAAGATCGGCGCTTCCGCAGGAGCGAGTGAGAACGCTCACGAGTTCAACTCAAACAAAAACGGAAAAGCGACGCTCTATATAAAAAATCAAAGAGATTATAAAAAATATTTTCTGATTCTCGCCTGCATAGCCGCGGCGATAGTTCTGGTGTTTGCCGCGGGCAGGGTGCTGAAAAATTCGGATGTATTCATCGCCGAGGATGAGAGCGAAACCTTCTTCGCCGGTTTTACGGAAATTGAGATTGAAACGCCCGAAATTCCGTCTCAGGCCGAAACATCCTCTCACGCGGATTATGTAACAACAACCGCCTACACGACAACCCCGACAACCTCCGCTCCCTATTACGCTCCCGCGCAGTACAGATTCCGCAACAATAAACTTCTTACCTCCCATTATCAGAAACACGGTATTGAAATGGGCTTTTCCTCAAAGGAGGCGTATGAGGCGGCGGCGTCCGCGGTTGTCACCAATCCAAAAGCTCTGTTCAAGCACGAAGCCGAGGACAATGACGGGGTCTATTTTATTGAATCGACCGGCGAAATTGTATTTCTCTCGGGCGACGGTTACATAAGAACATATTTCATTACGGACAAAGATTATTTTGACAGGCAGTAGCAAAAATCCCCTGTATCGATTGTGATACAGGGGAGTCTTTTTTTATATATCCGCCGAGCCGGTAGTTCTCGGGAAGGGGAGAACATCGCGGATGTTTGAAATGCCGGTGAGGTACATTATAAGGCGCTCAAAGCCGAGACCGTAGCCGCTGTGCTTTACGCCGCCGTATCTGCGAAGGTCGAGGTACCACTCATAGCTTTCCTTTTCAAGCCCGAGTTCCTCGATTCTGCTCTCGAGAAGGTCAAGGCGCTCCTCTCTCTGGCTGCCGCCGATTATTTCGCCTATGCCCATTACAAGGCAGTCCATGGCGGCAACGGTCTTGCCGTCATCATTAAGGCGCATATAAAACGCCTTTATCTCCTTGGGATAATCGGTGACGAAAACGGGGCGCTTGAAAATCTGCTCGGTAAGGAATCTCTCGTGCTCGGTCTGCAGGTCGCAGCCCCAGCTTACTTTATATTCGAATTTATCGTTGTTTTCCTCAAGAATCTTTACGGCGTCGGTATATGTGATTCTGCCGAACTCGGAGTTTACAACGGCGTTTAATCTTTCAAGCAGATCCTTGTCCACAAACTTGTTGAGGAAGGCGAGCTCCTGCGGGCAGGTTTCCATTACATAGTTGATGACATATTTAATCATCGCCTCGGCGTTTTCCATATCGCCCTCAAGGTCGGTGAAAGCCATTTCGGGCTCAATCATCCAGAACTCCGCCGCGTGGCGCTGGGTGTAGGATTTTTCGGCTCTGAAGGTGGGGCCGAAGGTGTAAATCTTGCCGAACGCGAGAGCCATCGCCTCGCCCTGAAGCTGACCGGAAACGGTTAAAAACGCCTGCTTCTGGAAGAAATCCTGCGAGTAGTCGACTTCGCCGTTCTCCGTTTTGGGAACATTGTCCATATCGAGGGTGGTTACCCTGAACATTTCGCCCGCGCCTTCGCAGTCGCTGCACGAAATAAGGGGAGTGTGGGCGTAAACAAAGCCCTTTGAGTTAAAGAAACTGTGAATGGCGAAAGCCGCCTGCGAGCGCACTCTGAAAGCCGCGCTGTAGATGTTCGCGCGCGGTCTTATGTGAGAAATGGTGCGCAGGTACTCGAGTGAATGTCTCTTTTTCTGCAGGGGATAATCGGGCGATGAGGGGGCGAGAACGCTTATTGCCGAAGCGTTAATCTCAAACGGCTGACCGGCGTCGGGTGTGAGGATAAATGTGCCGGTGACCTCGATGGCGGCGCCAACGTTCTGACCCGCTATCTCCTTGTAGTTTTCAACCTTAGCGAGCTCAAATACTATCTGCACATTGTCAAAACTCGAGCCGTCGTTGAGGGCTATAAAGCCGATGTTCTTGGAGTCTCTTACGGTTCTGACCCAGCCGCACACGGTAATTTCCTTGCCGCTGTACTCTCCGGGGTTTGCGAATAATTGTCTGAATTCTGTTCGTTCCATTTTATTGTTACCTTTCGGGATAATTTATTCTGCCGTGATTCTGTCGGCAATGCTTTCGTAAATCGATTCGCCTATGCCGTAAACATTTGTTATTTCCTCAGCCGTGAGGAACCTGCCGTATGTCTCGCGGTATTCTATAATCGCCTTCGCGCGTTCTTCGCCGATTTCATTTAAACCCGTCAGTTCTTCGAATGCGGCGGTGTTTAAATTGACCTTACCGCCGTTTTCACTGTTCGCCGGTGTTGTGCTCTCCTCTTCAACTGCAAGCGCTCTTTCATTCGAAAAGGAAAATGTTTCCTCTTCGGTCTGCTGTTTTGAGGCGGCGAAAAGATCGGGCACATCGAAGGCGGCGCAGATAATCATAACGCCGAGCAGGGCAAAGGCGAGAGAGGCGAGAATAAGCTCGTGCTTTCTTTCGCTCATATCAGAAATTCGAGCCGTTCCAGCCCCAGTACGAGCATTCTTCGTATTTGATGTAGATATAATCGGGCGAGATTCCGAGTTCCTGCGAGAGGATATCGGTAATGACCGCCGTCATTTTGTTGTAATCCGCCGGGGACGCCTTGCCGAGAATGCTCACATCCACAAAAGCCATATTTTCGCTGTCGCCGTGGAAATACATATTGACGTCGGGCTTTATGGAAACCATAAGCCATCTCTCGGTTTTGCCGGGGATGCACTCAATTGCCCTGCCGAGTTTTTCCTTTAAAATCTTTTCCTTTTCGGGGGATACCGAAACATTTGTTGTTGTGCTGATATAAGGCATATATTTTATCTCCTTTGTTTAATTTACTCTTTCAAAGTCCCTTCCGCCCACCATTACGCCGGACACGGTGAAGTCCTTGTCGGTGTAATTGACATAGACGAGGGAGCCGTTTTCGTATTCGGTGAGGAAAACGCCGTCGCTTATCATTTCGTGTGAGGTTATCCTCGTGCCTCTCAGGTCGCCGAGAACCTCGTTCGCCTTGGCGTAATATACCGCGGCGGAATTTACCCAGGTGTCGTAGTAATAGACATCGTCCTTATCGCTCAGACGGTTGTAGCCCCACTCATAGCACGGGCACGCGCCGTATTCAATGTATTTGAGCATAGTCTCGTCACAGCTGCCGGCTATGTTGACAGGCGTTCCCGAATAGTCAAGACTGCCGTGAAGAATTAACTGAACGAAAGGCACCGCCTCATACGCTCCGCTGCTTGTAACCGAGGTTGTAAGCGGAAGATTTACTATGACATCGGCGTTTTTGAGCATATAGAAATTGCCGCCCGAAATCATTGTGATTTTGTTTGTTGTGAGCGGAACCACCGCTTCACTGACGGCTGCCTGCGCGTCCGCCCGGGTAAAGCCGGAATAGGAGTAGTCGGAATAGAGCAGTGTGCCCGCGTCGTTTACGCAGAAGCCGGAAAAACCGTTGTTCCTTGTTCTTATAAGAATTTTTTCGGCGAGGTTCTCGATTTTTGAAATCGATCTGAATGAGCGTTTAAATGAGTCCGCTCCTGTGAAGGAAGAATAAGGATTGACCGCGTCCGCCTTAATATAGTTGCCGTCTATTGTCTGCGCTTTTTCGGAACCCGAAAGCCCCGATGACGCGCCGAGAATATCAATATCGAAGAACAGGTTCATATTCTGTGTGTCGATATATGTGAAAAGATTGTCGAACCTGTGCTTGAAGCCGAGACGAAGCAGTATATTGGATGAGGTTATATCCTTCTGATTGAGACCGCCCGAGAAAATTCCCAGGTAGCGGAGATTTATATTGTTTATGCCCTTGTTCTTCATTCTCGTAACCATATCGGACGCCTGCTCGGTATTGGTAACGGCGGCGGTACGGCTGAAGTAACCGAATAAATCCGTCTTCTTTGTGCCGATGACGGTTAAATTGAAGGGCAGACCGTTCGCGTCGTTAATGCTTCTTGTTGAGAGCACAGCGTTTCTGATAAGCTGCTCGCGGCAGGAGGAGGCAAGCCCCGAGTAGGAGGCGTTATTGCCCGAAACAAACCTGTAGCAAAGCGATACGCCCTCGTTTTCGGGAATGCTCTGCTTTGAAACGGTTAATCTGTTGTTTTCGTATTTGTAAGGAGTTATGCAAAATGATGAGTTTACGGTGTTGTATTCGGAACTGTCGGTCGCCTTGTCGGCGTGGATTACGGCAACGGCGTCGCCCTTGGTAATAAGCGCCACAAAGGCGCTGCCCGAGTGCTTCATACCGAAGGCGGGAACTATGACATTGCCCGCGGATTCGCCGCCGGAAATCGCTATATCGTTGCCGTAAACGGGGAAGGATAACTGCTCGAAAGAGTCGTCGTGAACCGAGGTTTTGATAATGGCTCCGCACCCGTCGGGAACAAAGAGGAAATCGTCGGCGGAACTGTCATTATAAGCGCCGAAACGGTTTAAAACATTTATATCGGTGATGTACGCGTCCGGATTGCCCGAGAGGTTTGAGTATGAGCAGTCGGCGTACATACTGCCGTCCCTGAGAGTTATGGTGAGCTTTACGGAGAAAGCGATGTCGCTCTGCGAGAGATTGACCTTTTTCGCTGTCTGTTCATCTGCGAAAATGTCATAAGTGAAAACGGCGCCGTTTTCAATAAGCTCATATCTCGCTTTTTTATAAGCAACGCTGTTGTCCTGCGAGTTTAATTTATAAATGTCGGTTTTGCCGAGAATGTCAATGCTCACAACGCTCGCTTCGGCTAAACTCTTGTCGGCGGACTGACCGTCCGGCAGAATGGGGAGAGCGCTCCAGTAATGCTCGCTTTCCTCCTGTGACTCATCGGTCTGCTTTATTGAAAATGAGCAGTTTTCGGTATCTACCATAAGCTCGATGAAGCCCGATGAAAGCACCGTGTGGGAGGTGAGGTTAGTCTGCCTTGTGCAGTGAAGCTCGTAATTATCGGACGGGTTGGATATTGAATTGAGAGCTGCCACGGTTTCGCTTTTTACCGAACCGCAGGCGGAAAACGCAAGAACAACAGCCGTCACGCATAAAATCAATATGAGCGTCAGCGCTGTTTTCTTCAAAACTCTTTTTTTCATAAAATCATTCTCCGGATTTCGCTTTCGGAATTTCAAAATCAAATATCACACCGCCTTCGGTGTTGTGAACGGAACAGGTTGTGCCGTGGTTGTCGGCAATCGCCTTAACAATGGAAAGCCCGAGACCGAAACGGTTTTCGTTCCTCGAATGCGCCTTGTCGGCTCTGTAAAAGCTTTCCCATATTCTTGAAATATCGTTTTCGTCAATACTGTCGCCCGAGTTGAAAACCTTTAAAAGCAGGTTTTCGCCGAGATCCTCACAGCCGACTTTTATTTTCATATCTCCCTTGCAGTGGGAGACCGCGTTCGAAATATAGTTTTTGAGGACTATCTCTATTTTATCCTTCTGCGCGTGGCAGATTGTGTTATCGGGCACGGAATTTGTGACGGTTATGCCGTGGTTTGAAAGAATAAGCGAGAAATGCGAAATAACGTCCTTGACCTGGTCGCTGAGTGAATAATCAACCGCGGGGTATTCCTCGCTGAAATTCTCAAATTTGGAAAGCTCGAGCAGTTCCACAACAAGCCCGTTCATCTTCTTGCTTTCCTCGTTTATAATTTCGCAGTATTCCTTTATGACATTCATATCGTCGCTGATGCCCGAGGAGAGACCTTCGGAATAGCCCTGTATAATCGCTATGGGCGTTTTGAGCTCGTGCGAGACGTTGCTTATGAATTCACGTCTGTGCTCAATATCGGTTTCAAGCTGAATGTTTTTCTGCCTTAAATCGAGCAGGGTTGAGTCCAATGTTTTGGAAAGCGTGTTTATGCTTCTGCCGAGTTCGCCGATTTCATCGTTGCCGTAGGGCTTGCACTTGCGGGCGAAGTTTAAATCCGCCATATCCTTTGTAACGTCGTTCATCTCCTCAAGCGGCTTTGTGAACCTGTAAACATAGCGGTAAACAAAGAGGAGCATAATGAACGCGATTAATATACAAATAATTATAAAAACTCCGGTCGCGACCTCTACATTGCTGTCAATGGCGGCAACGGGCGAAAAGATGTGGAGCGTCTCGCTTGAGGAGAGTTCCGTTGAGTAAACAAGATATTCCGCGCTTGTGGCTATTTTCCTGCGGCGCTCGTAAGTGCCTTTATTGCCGACAAAATTGTAGAGAGTGATTCTCTCGGTCTGGTTGAATTCGGAATTGTTGGGGTTTACGGAGTAGGTGTGCATACTGCTCTGGGCGGAGTAGCCGTCCGATGACTGGTAGGCGATTGTTCCGTCGGGATTTATAAGTTCAAAGCTTATGTTGTTGTTTACGGCGGTCGAATATAAATCAAAATAATAGTTCGAGCTGCCGGGGGCGAAACTGTCTATTGTTTTTGAAATATCGGTTAAATTGTTCGCGGTGCGGTATATAAGAACGGCGGTCAGCGCGGGACCCGCCACAAAACAGATAACACCGAAAAAGACCGTAAGTATAACAAACAGCGAAATAAACATTTTTGTTCTTATTCTGTTCAATACGGGCTTCTTCGTGCGGGCTTCCTTCAATTTTTATACCTCTATCTTATAACCGATTCCGTAAATGGTTTTGAGATGGTTTTCTCCCCAGCTTCCGAGTTTTGTTCTGAGACGGGCTACATGGGAGTCAACGGTGCGGGCATCGCCCGAAAAATCTATTCCCCATATATCGTCGAGCAGCTGTTCCCTCGAATAGGTTCTGCCGGGATTTTCGGCGAGTTTTAAAAGAATGTTGTATTCCTTTATGGTCAGTTCGCAGGGTGTGCCGTCAACCTTCACAACGTGGGCGGGTTTGTCAATAACGAGGGTGTCAAACGAGATTACATCGCCCGCCGCCGCTTCGCTCGCAAGTTCGCTTCTTTTTATGAGCGCGTCGATTCTTTTGACAAGAACAACGGGGCTGAAGGGCTTTGTGACATATTCGTCGCAGCCCGCCTCAAAACCGCTCAGCTGGTCAAATTCCTGGCTTCTCGCGGTGAGAAGGATAATCGGGATATTTGACTTTTCGCGTATTTTGCGGCAGACCTCCCAGCCGTCAACCTCGGGCATCATGATATCCAGAACCGCGAGCGCTATATCGCGCTGTGAGTTGAACAGTTCCAGGGCGACCCTTCCGTTTTCGGCTTCGACCGTCACATATTCATTTTTATGAAGAAAATCGCAGATAAGGCGTCTTATAAGCGCCTCGTCATCGGCTACAAGAATTTTTTTCATAAAAACACCCTTAAAAAATGATTATTTGATATTTTAACATTAATATATATAAAATTCAAGAACAATATAAATAAAGATTTCTTTGAAAATTTACAATTTGCACTTGTATTTGTATAAAAATCCATTTATAATATTTACAATTTAATCCGGAATGCAAAATCCTTCTATTGCATTCTCTCGAAAGGCGGAGTGAAAATGCTCGGCACATTTGTCAGAGTAAGGGTTACAAACCCGATTCATTCCCTGAACACGCAATTCGGATACGAGTACAAACTTAACTACGGCAATATCGAAGGCAAAAAACCATTCAGCGGCAGCTGCGCGGGCGCTTATATCGTAGGTGTTGACACGCCTGTTCGCACATTTGACGGCAAGGTTGTGGCGGCTGTAAAAAGAAACGACGGAACCACAGCGTACATCGTCTCGCCCAAGAACGTCAAATACATCTGCCACCAGATTGAGGACGCCATCGAGTTTGCCGAAAAGGCAGGGGAGTATAAACTCGAATGCCTCTACGAGCGCTCCTGCGGCGCCGTTGTTTACAGAATCATCAACGGCGAACTGCGCTATCTGCTCATCAAAAACCGCAGAAGCACGCACTGGGGTTTCCCGAAAGGTCACATTGAAAGGGGCGAAATTTCGGAGCAGACCGCCATGCGCGAAGTGCTTGAGGAGACCGGGATTCACATCAACATAATCCCGAAATTCGCTTTGAAATCCGAATACTCGATTCAGGAAAGGATTGAAAAATCCGTAATTATCTTTTTAGCGTCAACGAACGACACACAGACAACTATTCAGAAAGAGGAAATCGAAGACTACATCTGGCTCGGATATGACAAGGCGATGGACACATTGCATTTTCCCAACGACCGCAACATTCTCAAAAACGCAAATGATTTCATCGTCAAAAACAATCTCGCGGATATTTCCGGTTAAGGGGCTTTATGGCTGACAGTATTGCCGATGCCATAATAAGCGCTTTCGGCGACAAGCTCCCCGGCGAACTGATTGTTTTTATCATATCCATGCTGCCTGTAGTTGAACTCAGGGGAGGAATAATAGCGGCTAAACTGCTTGATATTTCATTTATCAAGGCGTTTATCATCTGCTTTATGGGAAATTTTCTTCCCGTTCCGTTCATCCTGATATTCATCAAAAAGATTTTCGATTTTCTGCGCGACAAAAAGAGATTCTCGGGTATTATCAAAAAACTCGAGGATAAAACCTATATGAGAAGCGAAAAAGCGCTCAGATGGAAGGGCTGGGGTCTGCTCCTCTTTGTTGCCGTTCCCATTCCCGGCACCGGCGGCTGGACGGGCTCGCTTATAGCGGCGCTTCTCGAAATGAAGATGAAGGTATCCCTTCCCGTCATCGCGCTCGGTATATTCATTGCCGATTTCATTATGTGTGTTCTGTTCTATTTCATTCTGGGTTCCGTGATATAATTCAAGGCGGGCAGTTTTACTGCCCGCCTTACTTATTTGTATGATTTTGTAAACCCGCTTTAAAATTATTTTCCGGGAACATAGAATATGTTCGTGATTGTTCTCGCGAGGTCCTCGTGAGACATATTGATTTCGCCCTTCGCCCACTTGTAAATGATGAGCTTTATGCCGCCGAGATAAAACGCGAGCATGATATCCGCCTGCGCCTCGTTTTCCATCTGAAGGAATTTTTTGATAATCTCAATTGTTCTGTCGCGGTATTTGAGCGAGAGCTGAACAAGGAAATCGTTTTTGATTACGGGGCACATGACAAGGGATCTGTAATACTCAAGATCCTTGTCCAGATACATAATTATATTCAGAATAAGTCTGTAAAAATCTTCGGAATTGTTACAGTCGCGGAACTGCTCCTCAATGAAATCGAAAAGTTTGTTGTATTCCTCGGTTTCAATCTGCTCGATAACCTCGTCGAGTGATTTGTAATGGGCGTAAAACGTGCCTCTGCTTATGCCCGATTCCTTGATGACCTCGGTAATGGTGATTTTCTCAACATCCTTTTCGGCAATCAGTCTGATAAGGGCGTGTTTGATAAGATTTTTTGACCTGATTGAACTCTTGTATTCTGCCTTAGCCATGACGTTACCCTCCGGGTGTATAGTTTTGTAATCGCCTTATTATTACATTTAATTTTGTAAATGTCAAATAAAAACGCCGAAAAAATCCGGCGTTTTTCAATAATTTATAGTTTATTCACATTTTTCAATGAGGATTTTCTCGTAACAGGCGATTTTTATGCACACGCAGAGGATTTCAACAGCGAGCGAAAGGTCGTCGATTGAGGGGTAGGTCGGGGCGATTCTTATGTTCCTGTCGTCGGGGTCCTTGCCGTAGGGGAAGGTCGCGCCCGCGCCCGTGAGCGTTACGCCCGCCTCCTTGCAGAGGTTCACAACCTTTTTTGCGCAGCCGTTCATAACATTGAGACTTATGAAATATCCGCCTCTCGGGTTTGTCCATTCGGCAATTCCCTTGCCGCCGAGGTATTTCTCGAAAGCGTCAAGAATCAGCTCAAACTTCGGTCTGACAATATCGGCGTGAAGTTTCATATGCTCGTGAACGCCGTTCGCGTCCTTGAAGAAATGCGCGTGGCGAAGCATATTCATCTTGTCGTGCCCGATGGTCTGAATTGTCATTCTCGTCTTTATTTCGGCTATGTTTTCATCCGAAGCCGCGAGAACAGCGACGCCCGAGCCGGGGAAAGTTATTTTGGAAGTGGAGACAACTTCTATGAAATGGTCCCCGGTGCCGTACTCTTTGCAGGCTTCGAATATGTTCAGCAGGGTGTCATCCTCGTCATAGAGCGGATGGACGAAATAGGCGTTATCCCATATAACCCTGAAATCCTCCGCCGCGGGCCTGAGGGCGGCGAAACGGCGCACTACCTCGTCGCTGTAGGTGATTCCGTTGGGGTTTGAATATTTCGGAACGCAGAACACGCCCTTGACCGATTCGTTTTTGACAAGTTCCTCAATCATATCCATATCGGGGCCGTCCGCTTTAAACGGTATATTTATCATTTCAATTCCGAAAAGTTCGCATATTGAAAAGTGGCGGTCATAGCCGGGAACGGGGCAGAGGAATCTGACTTTATCCAGTTTGCACCAGGGCGTGCAGCCCGAGGCGCCGAAAAGCATACACTGTGAAATATAGTCAAACATAACATTCAGACTTGAGTTGCCGAAAATGATAATGTTCTTCTTCTCAACTTCGAGAAGCTCTGAGAAAATCGACTTGCATTCGTCAATGCCGTCAAGCAGACCGTAGTTCCTGCAGTCAACACCGCTCTTGCTCAGGAAATTGCCCATATATTTCTGCTCGAGAATCTGACCGGAAAGCTTGAGCTGTATTGAACCCGGCTTGCCTCTCGACATATCAAGGCTTCGGTTCATCGATTTGAAGGTTTCGTATTCCTCATATAAATCGGCGAGATGCTCTTTCAATTCTTCCTTGGAGATATTTCGCATATCCATTGTTTTTTCCTCCGGAAACAATCTATGAGAGCATTCTATATTATAATTAAAAATATTTCAAGCGTTTTGCAGGATTTTTTTCTTATCTTGCAAATTTCTTTTATAATGACATAAAAAACGGCATAAATCTGCATATATTGTGCAACCTGCCTACAAAATTATGCTTAAATTTTTCCGAATCGGAATATTTCGGCTCAAAAACAAACTAAATGCAAAAAATTCTTGCAAAACACAATAAATATGGTATAATACTATAAGTAAGCGCAATTTATAGCGTATTTTCATTGAAAGGGTGATTCTTTTTTGAAGTGTCCGTTTTGCAGTTTTGAAGAGAGTAAAGTTATTGACTCCCGTCCGACAGACGAAGGTGAGCGCATTCGCCGCCGCAGAGAGTGTATCAGCTGCGGCAAAAGATTCACCACTTATGAAGTGATTGAAAGCGTGCCGGTTATTGTAGTCAAGAAGGATAAATCCAGAGAAGTGTTTGACAGAAACAAGCTTTTCAACGGTATGCTCAAATCCTGTGAAAAACGCCCCGTTTCACTTGAGACGCTTGAAACGGCTGTAAGCGACATTGAGGCGGTTCTTCAGAATTCCCTCGACCGTGAGGTCACATCCGACCGCATCGGCGAGCTCGCGATGGAAAAACTCAAGAACATCGACGAAGTCGCTTATGTAAGATTCGCTTCGGTTTACAGGCAGTTCAAGGATATCAATACATTCATGGATGAGCTTGCCAAACTCCTCGGAGATAAATAAAATTTAACAAGCAGGCGTGCCTTGCGGCATACCTGCTTGTTTGGCGTTTTAAATGTTATTCCCCTGTATCAACGGCTTTTATTGAATAGGAGTCTCCGTCCTTGATTTTCACTTTCGAAAACCGGGCGGTCACATCCTCTTCGCCTTTGAAAACCTTCCACACGGAGCCGTCCGATGAGGGCTTCATACCCATAACGGAAGTGATGACCGTTTCATCCCCGTCCTCAAAACTGACAATATAGCCCGCGCCTTTGAGCGCATCGGGCAGATATCTTTCCTTTGTGGTTATATCTTTTTCCGTGTAGTATGAGCCGTTCTGAATTTTAACCGTTATTGTCTTTTCCGAAGCGAAAACATTGTGCTTTACGCCCGCGCCTATTAAGAAAGCGAGCAGAGCCACGGCGAGAAGACATACGGCGGATAATATTATTTTCTTTTTCATTTTTTAATCACCCCGCAAAATTATATTATTTTTCAAATTTTATGTCAATATCGGGAGGAAAATATGTCACAGTTCAATGAGTATTCGGGAGTTTATTCGCTTCTGCTCACTCCGTTCAAAGAGGATCTGAGCATAGATTATGATATTTACGAGCGGTATGTCGAGTGGCAGGCATCGAAAAAACCCCAGCATCTTTTTGCCGTGTGCGGTTCATCCGAGATGGCTGAAATGACTCTTGACGAGAGGGAAAAATTAGCGCGCCTCGCCGTAAAGAACGCGAACGGCGTTTCCGTTTTCGCCACCGCCAACCTCGAGCCGTCATGGGATGGTCAGGTTGAGGAAGTGAAAAGAATGGAACAGACCGGCGTTGACGGCCTTGTGTTTGTCACTAAGGGCTACGGCAAGGATGACGACAGACTCGTGAAATACATCACCGACCTCTGCGCTCTTACAAAACTTCCCGTAATGCTCTACGAGTTCCCGGGCTACAAAAATCACCTTATGTCGGGCAAGGCGTACGGCAGACTTGTTGAAACGGGCAGGGTGGTGAGCATCAAAGACACCACGAGCACCATTGACGGTATTAAAGATAAAATCGCTTATCAGGGCGATTCCAACGTTCTTCAGGCGAATATGCCCTATCTCTACGATTCGTTTGTTGCCGGCGCGAGAGGCGTTGTAGCCACTCCCACAACCTGCGGCGCCCATCTTTTCGTCAAAATATGGGATGAGGTCTGCAGGGGCGATTTCGAGGCGGCCAAGCACACTCACGAGCATATAATTCTGCTCGATTACGCCATTGACAACGGCTTTAACGCAACGGCGAAATACCTTGTAAATCTTCAGGGCGTTCCGATGAACTGGATAAACAGGGGCGGCACGGTTCTCGCACCGCAGAAGTTAAGAGCCCTTCAGGTCTGGTACGAGTGGGCGAAATCCGAAGGAATTATGTAATTAAAGGAAAACGAAATGATAGTTGACGAACTTGTAAAATTCTCAAATTATTACGGCAAAAACAGCGCCCTTGTGCTCGCGGGCGGAGGCAACACCTCGGCTAAAAAGAACGGCTTTATGTATGTAAAGGGCTCGGGCACGCAGCTGGCGACAATCACCGCCGAAAAGTTTGTGAAAGTAAAGCTTTCAAAAATCGAAGATATTTTCAGAAAAAAATATCCCGACAATGACGCTGCCCGAGAGGCGATGGTGCTTGAGGATCTTATGGATTCAAGATGCCCCGGTGAAGAACATAAACGCCCGAGCGTTGAGACAATGCTTCACGCCATTTTCGAGCAGACCTTTGTGCTTCACCTTCACCCCGCGCTTGTAAACGGTCTTACCTGCGGCAAGGGCGGCGAAACTCTCGCAAAGGAAATCCTCGGCGAAAAATTCATATGGGTTGACGCCTGCAAGCCGGGTTACATCCTTTCGAAAATCTGCTTTGACAAAATGGCGGAATACAGAAATAAATATTCCGAGCCCTGCGATATGATTCTTCTTCAGAATCACGGAATATTCATAGCGGCGGATTCCGTAAAAGCGCTCGATGACAAACTGAATTCTGTTATGTCCGCTCTCAAATCGAGAGTGAAGGTTCAGCCCGATTTCACTCCCGTTGCCGAAGATGAAGCGTATATCGGCGAACTGAAAAATATTTTACAGGGCAGCGTGTGTCAGATTGCCTGCAGGCAGGCGGAAATTTTCACCCGTGACGAAGAGAGCGCTTCGGTTCTTTTAAAACCGTTCACTCCTGACCACATTGTCTATTGCAAGGCGTATCCGCTGTTTATCGGCAAAGGGGATAATGTCGCTCAAGCCGTTTCGCAATACAGTAAAAAATTCGGTTTCAATCCGAGAGTTATCGTCGCGGAAGGTCACGGCGTATTCTGCTGCGGAGCCGACGAGAAACAGTCAAATACGGTCAGAGCGCTGTTTGAGGACGCGATGAAAATAGCCGTTTACACCGGAAGTTTCGGCGGTGTTCTTCACATGAGCGGGGAACTTACCGATTTTATAGTCAACTGGGAAGTTGAATCATACAGAAGCAAACAAAACTGACGGAGGAATAAAATGAATCTCGAAGAGGCAAAAAAATACTGCGCCGAAAATGTAAACAAAAGAAACACCGCGCCGGGAAGACTCTCCGGCAAAATCGCGGTTGTTACGGGCGGCGCACAGGGCTTCGGCGCGGGAATAGCCGAATGTCTTTATAAAGAAGGCGCGGGCGTGCTTATCGCCGACCTTCCGTTCCAGCAGGAAACCGCTCAAAAGCTTATAAACGAAAAACTCGTCGACAGAGCCGCATTCTGCGGCTGCGATGTGTCCGATGAGGAGTCCGTGAAAAACATGGTATGCCGCTGTGCCGAAATATTCGGCGGTCTCGATTTGTTTGTTGCGAACGCGGGCATAGCCAAAGCGGGCGATATCGCGACTCTCGATACAAAAGTTTTCGAGCAGGTTGCCAAAATAAACTATGAGGGCTACTACCTCTGCGCGAAATACGCAAGTGAAATTATGAAGGCGCAGAACGCCGCCGATGAAAACAGATGGGGCGACATTGTTCAGATTAATTCAAAATCGGGCATAGTCGGCTCAAAGGCGAACTTCGCCTATTCATCCAGCAAATTCGCGGGCATTGGCCTTACGCAGAGTCTCGCTCTCGAGCTTGCGCCTTACAGAATAAAGGTCAATTCAATCTGCCCCGGCAACTATTACGACGGTCCGCTGTGGTCCGACCCCGAAAAGGGATTGTTCGTTCAGTATCTTAACGCGGGCAAGGTTCCCGGCGCGAAAACCGTTGAGGATGTAAAAAAATTCTACCTCGCGAAACAGCCCATAAACGGCAGGGGATGCTTCCCGTCTGATGTCGCGAAGGCGGTTATGTACTGCGTTGAGCAGTGTTTTGAAACGGGTCAGGCAATACCCGTAACCGGCGGTCAGGTAATGCTCGCTTAACAGGAGACGCGAAATGAACGAAATACTTTCAAGATTGAATAACGGTACGGCGCAGGACCGCCTTGACGAACTTAAAAAGATACTCGCCGAGGAGACCGAAAAGCCGCAGGTGCTCGAGCAGTTTGTAAATAACCATATTCACACAAAATACTCGTTTTCACCCTATTCGCCCACTGCGGCGGTGTATTACGCGAGAGCGGCGGGCCTGAACACCGCTGGTATTATGGATCACGATTCCATAGCCGGCGCGCGCGAGTTCATTGAAGCGGGTAAAATAGCGGGTGTGTCAACAACAATAGGTCTCGAGTGCAGGGTAAGTTTAGCCGAAACACCGTTCGGAGACAGGTTCGTGAACAATCCCGACCAGAAGGGCGTGGCGTATATGGCTCTTCACGGCGTGCCGCACCAGAACATAGATTATCTCAATTCCGTTTTCGTTGAGTTGAGGGAAAAGAGAAACATCCGCAACAAAAAAATAGTCGATAACATAAACGCCGCTGTCGGCGCTTTCGGAATAACTCTTGACTTTGAAAAGGATGTCCTTCCCGTTTCAAATTTTGCCGTGGGCGGCAGTGTTACCGAAAGGCACGTGATGTACGTCCTTGCCCTTAAAATAGCGTCACAGTACGGCGACAGCACGGTCGATTTCTTTGAGAATAAACTCGGCATAGCCCTGAGCGAAAAGCAGAAGGCACAGATGAACGAGCCGCAGAGCGATTACTATCTCTACGATATTCTCGGTATTTTGAAGAGCACGCTTATCAAAAAAGTTTATGTTCCCGCCGATGAGGAACTGCTCTCCATTTCGGAGCTTTCCGATGTCGCCAGGGAATGCGGCGCGCTTCTCTGCTACGCTTATCTCGGCGATGTGACCGACAGCGTAACGGGCGACAAGGCGGCTCAGAAATTTGAGGACGATTTCATTGAGGATCTGTTTATCGAACTCAAAAAACAGCGTGTTGACGCTGTGACATATATGCCGTCAAGAAACACAATGGCTCAGCTCGAAAAGGTTATGTCGCTTTGCAAAAAGTATGATTTCTTTGAGATTTCGGGTGAGGATATAAACTCAATAAGGCAGAGTTTCATCTGCCCTCAGCTTGAAAAACCCGAATTCAAACATCTTGTAAACGCCACCTGGGCGCTTATCAAACGCGAGAACGATCTTTCCGAGTGTTAACCGAATATTTATTTTATTGACAAAATTTATTAATATAGTATAATTAAAATATTGAAAATAAATCACTACGCGATTTCTGAAAGGAGAAAAACGTATGATTAAACTTAAAGCCGCGGTATGCGCCGTAACTCACGCCGGTAACGTTCTTTCCGAGAATGAGGACAATTTCGTTCTCAACGGCAGAACGACCGCCACAGGCGAACTCAAAAAAGGTTCGGCTTATATGCACAATGTTTATGAGCCGTTTTATCTTGCCGTTTGCGACGGCAGCGGCGGCGAGCGCGCTTCGGATATCGCCTGCCGCTCCATTATCGAGCACTCAAAGGAAGTAACGGAGGCGGGTGACGATTTCGGCACTCCTCTCGCGACCTGCCTGAGAGACGCCAACCAGAAAATCTGCGATGAGATTTCAGCCTCGGGCACAAGAATCGGCACAACAGTTGCCGCGATGTACGCCATCAAGGGCAAACTCATCTGCGTAAATGTCGGCAACAGCAGAATTTACAGATTCTCCGACGGCGCTCTCGAACTGCTCACAGATGATTCGAATTCGAGAAACCTCGGCATATTCCCGGATGAGGCTCCGCTTTCACCCGGCGTGTGCGTAATTGAGGATTCACAGGACGGAGATATTATTCTTATCTGCTCCGACGGTCTCAGCGACCTTGTGGACGACGAGAACATCGCCGGAATTCTCGGCGACTGCGAAAATCCGCAGGAAGCCGCAAGCAGACTTGTAAAAACCGCTCTTCGCAACGGCGGAAGCGACAATGTCTCGGTAATCGCCGCCTATATCAAAACCGAACAGCCCGCGGGAACATTCGCGCCCGCCGCTCAGTCGGTAATGGGCGCGGCTGACGCCGATTATTCGGAGGAATACCAGTCCAACTTCGGCGCGAACGCCGACAGAAACGCCGCACTCGCGGCGCTGAGCAACGATGACCTTGACGACGATGACGACAACGGCGGCGCCAAGAAAATTCTGTTTATGGCGGGCATTATTCTGCTCGCGGCTGCGCTTATTGTTCTTGCCGCTCTCGGCGTGAGCAGAATCATAAAAGCGAGACAGGCGAAAAAGGACGCCCTTACAACTACCGTTACTCAGATGAGCCAGACCTTCGCCGATTTCTCGGCTGTTGAAATTTCCGTAACGGAAACGGAGACTGTCTCCGAAACAGAGACAGAATCGGTAACCGAAACCGACACCCAGCAGACCAGGACTCCCGCCACAAGAAGCCAGACCAGGAAGAGCAACTCCAACACCAAGAAAACCACGGAAAGAACAACCGAGAAAAAGACCACCGAAAAAGACGACGCTCCCGCTACTATTGATATAAACGATAACGAGAACAACCAGGGCGACAACAACAACCAGGGTGATAACAACCAGGGCGGCGACAACAACCAGGGTGGCAACAACCAAGGCGGAGACAACAACCAGGGCGGCGATAACAATCAAGGCGGAGACAATAATCAGGGCGGCGACAACAACCAGGGTGGTAACAACCAGGGCGGTGACAACAGTTCGTCCGGCAAAACCAGGATTGATGAAGAAGGCTATTACGAATATATTGAATAATTAATAATCATTTTTATTTGGCCCTATCCTTTCGGGTAGGGCTGATTTAATAAACAGAGGGGAAATTTATATGAATATTTTTTGCGCTGTTAACGCGCTCGTTGATTATGCGGTCAGAGAAAAGCTGATTGAAAAAGAAGACAGAATCTTCTGTATAAACAGAATAATCGACACGCTTTCGCTCGATTCGTTTGAGGATGTAAAACCCGAAAAGGAATATCCGCTTGAGGAGATACTCAAAGCGATTCTCGACTATGCCTGTGAGAACGGGCTCTGCGAGGATTCCGTTGTTTACAGGGATCTCTTCGACACAAGAATTATGGGGCTTCTCACTCCGCGCCCCTCGCAGGTTATCGCGGAGTTTAAAAAGCGCTATGCCGTCTCCCCGCGCGAGGCGACGGATTACTATTACAATTTAAGCAGAAAAAGCGACTATATAAGGGAATACAGAATCAAAAACGATATGAAGTGGGTAACATCCACCGAATACGGCGACATTGATATTACGATTAATCTGTCAAAGCCCGAAAAGGATCCGAAGGCGATAGCCGCCGCCAAGAACGCGAAACAGAGCGGTTACCCGAAATGCCAGCTCTGCATTGAAAATGAGGGCTACGCGGGCAGGGTGAACCATCCCGCGCGTGAAAATCACAGAATCATTCCGATTACAATAAACAACGAAAACTGGTTTTTCCAGTATTCGCCCTATGTCTATTACAACGAGCACTGCATCGCTCTCAACAGCGAGCACACGCCGATGATTATCAACAGGGCGGCTTTCAACAAACTTTTTGATTTTGTAAAGCTGTTCCCTCATTACTTTATCGGCTCCAACGCCGACCTGCCGATTGTGGGCGGCTCGATTCTCACTCACGAGCATTTTCAGGGCGGCAACTATGAATTCGCAATGGCGAAAGCGCCCGTTGAGACGAAGGTGACATTCAGAGGTTATGAGGACATTGACGCCGGCATTGTGAAATGGCCGATGTCCGTTATAAGACTTTCGTCGAAGGACATAGGAAGAATCACGGAACTCGCCGAAAAAATACTCAACGCATGGCGCGATTACGACGACGAGGAAGCGCTTATTTTAAGCCATACAAACGGCACTCCTCACAACGCGATTACACCGATTGCCCGCTGCAGAAACGGGGTTTATGAGCTTGATTTAGTGCTTCGCAACAACATAACCACCGAGCAGTTCCCGGACGGCTACTACCATCCTCATCCCGAGTATCACCACATCAAAAAGGAAAACATCGGGCTTATTGAGGTTATGGGTCTTGCCGTTCTGCCTTCCCGCCTCAAAAATGAGATGGCGCTCCTCAAAGAAGCCATTCTCGCGGGTGATGATATAAGCGAAAATCCCGTTATTGAAAAGCACGCCGATTGGGCGCGGATGATAACGGAAAAATACACCGTAACAAGTGAGAATATCGATAAAATCATTCAGGATGAAATAGGAATTGTTTTTGCCGCCATCCTCGAGCAGTGCGGAGTTTTCGACCGCGACGAGACGGGTAAAGCGCAGTTCCTCAAATTCATTGACAGCGTTTGCTGACAGGGGAAATTATGAGCAGAGTTTTCGTTCTCGGAAGCATAAATTCCGACATCACGATTTCAACCTCCCGTTTTCCGAAAATGGGCGAGACCGTAACGGGCGACGGCTTTTCAACGGCTGACGGCGGCAAGGGCGCAAATCAGGCGGTAGCCTGCGCCAGAACCGGCGGCAATGTGCTTATGTGCGGCTGTGTGGGAAATGACTCGTTCGGGAAAGCGCTCAAAAAATCGCTTGCGGATGAGGGAATAAACACCGGATATATTTATGAAACGGATACCTCAACAGGTGTTGCCGTTATCACTCTGTATAACGGTGACAACACGATTATTGTATCCCGCGGGGCAAACGCCTGCGTGAGCGTTGAGCAGGCAAAGGCGTTCCTTGAAAACGCGGAAAAAGGGGATATCCTTCTTTCACAGCTTGAGACGGATTTTGACACGGTTAAGTTTGCTCTCGCCGAGGCGAAAGATAAAGGAATGATAACCGTTCTGAATCCCGCACCCGCGGATGAAAGAGCGGGCGGGCTCTGCTCTCTCTGCGATTATATGATTCCCAATGAAACGGAACTTGAAACAATAACGGGCACAGATATAATTGAGGACGGGCTGAGGATTCTGAAAGAAAAAGGAGTCGCCGTTCCCGTGGTTACTCTGGGAGGCGACGGCTGCTCATATATTATTGATAATCAAGTGATTCATAAGCCCTGCGCAAAGGTAAAAGCCGTTGACACAACCGGCGCTGGCGACACCTTCTGCGGTTCATTCTGCAGCGAACTTTCACGCGGAAAGGGTTTTGAGAAATGTATTGAAACGGCCCTGCGGTGCGCTTCAATCTCGGTTACAAGAAAAGGCGCTCAGCCGTCAATACCGTATTTGAACGAAATAGAGTAAAAAGATACAGACTGTGCCGGGGCACAGTCTGTTTTTATGTTCTGCATTTTATTTGTAATATTGGGGAAGATACTGCTTGTGCGCTTCCTTCATTTCGTTGAAGCAGTTGTGCGCCGCCTCCCAGTCGCCCACAAGCGGATGAATGAGCAGGGCGTTGAGAGCCGCCTCCTCGTCGCCGTCTCTGCCTGCTTTTACGGTATAGTTCTCATACTCCTTTACAACCTGCATAAGACCGATTATATGGCGGTTTGTAACTTCGCCGACGGGTACGGCTTTGGCGCCGTCCTTACCTATCCGTGCCGCTACCTCAATAACATCGTCGGGCTTCAAGAAGGGGAGAGTGCCGCCGTTCTTTATATTGACAACCTGAATGTCGTTTATATCGTTTGCTATGGCGTTTATGAGATTTACGGCGACAAGCGAATACTTATGGCCGCCGCGCTTGTCGAGAAGGGCGGGCTTTACATATAACCCCTCGTCGGAGTACATTTCAAGCAGCTGCTCCTCAATTTCCATACAGACCTGCGCCCTGCTTTTGTCGCCCTCAAGCAGGTGCTTCAACTTCGCGTTCCTGCAATAATAATACTGTAAATAGGATGACGGAATGGCGTGAATGGCTCTGAGAGTCTCAAGCGAGAAGCCGTCGTCTTTTATATTCGCCATTACGGTAGGCGTGAAGCCCTCCGCGAGAAGCTGCTCGATTTTTTCCTCGCCGTTTACCCTGACGCTCGTCATCCAGCTTAAATGGTTGAGACCGACATAGGTGTATTCGATATCCTCGCCGAGATCCTCTTTTGTGTCGTCAATCATATCAATCGGTACATTGCACAGACCGATGCATTTTACATTTGTGTTGTTGAGCACAAATTCGGTGATTATACCCGAGGGATTGGTGAAATTGATAAGCCAGGCGTCGGGGCAGATTGCCTCGATTCTGTCGCAGATGTTTTTGATGACGGGTATTGTTCTCTGTGCCTTGAAGAAGCCGCCTATGCCCGTGGTTTCCTGACCGATTAAATTGTATTTGAGCGGAATTGTTTCGTCGAGATGTCTCGCGGGCAGTTTGCCGACTCTTATCTGCGTCACCACAAAATCCGCGCCCTGTAAAGCGTAGTCGAGGTCGTCGGTGAGCACTGTTTCACAGTCTATGCCCTCGTGTTTAAGCATTCTGATACAGAGATTGCCAACAATAGTTCTTTTTCGCTCATCAATATCCATAAAGGCGATTCTTTTGATTTTAAGGCTGTCTCTCGCCTTTAAAAAGCCGTCAATAAGCTCGGGGCAATAGGTGCTGCCCGAACCGATAATAGTAACATTGATTTCTTTCATAATTCCACCTCTTTATGCGAATTCCTGCAAAATCCAGTTGATGCAGCCCGTCACGGGCGCGCATTTTATATTTTTGAAGCAAAGCTTTTTCGGGCTTCGCGCCTGCGCTTTTTCTTTTAAGAGAGATATGTATTTTTCGTTTGCGAGTTTTACATTGACTGAACCCGAGAGAACAACCTCAATCTCATCGCCCTCAAAATTCATCTGTTTCGCGAGAGCGGAAATAAACAGCGCGCCTCTGTCGGACATTGTCTCAACCAATTTGAGCGCCTGAGCGTCGCCTTCGTCCGCGGCCTCAAAGAAGATATCGAGAAGCGGCCTTATGTATTCATCCGGTTCATCGGATTCGAGCACTTTGAGTATTTCAAAAAGATCTTCTCTGTTTTTTAATTTGAATAAATCAAACGCCTTTTTCGACATCGATGTTTTTTCGCCGAGGCAGAAAACATCGTCATAAATCATTCTGAAGGTCTGCTGCGCTATCCACACTCCGCCGCAGAAATCGCCTGTGAAATCGCCGAGACCCGCGAGCTGAAGCATATTGCCGTCGGAATCAACGCAGTTGCAGCACACGCCCGTGCCGCAGTTGTAACCTATCGCCGCGCCCGTTTCCGAGCCGGCTTTGATTACAAGGAAGCCGTCGTTATAGATTGAGAAATTGTTAAGTCCTTTTTTTGAGAGCAGTTCGCACATGGCGTCGTGCTGATAGGGGTGATCTATTCCGGCAAGCCCCATAAGCGTATATGATACATTATCGGGCTTGATTCCCGCCGATTCACACAGCGAATTTATGCCGTCGATTATAATATCCGAAGCGCCTTCAAAGGAGGTTTCGAGGTTTTCGTGATTGCTGCCCGGACCCTTGAATTCGGCTAAGATATTTTTGTTTTCGTCAAACAGGGCGTAGGCGGTTTTTGTGCCGCCGCCGTCAACTCCTATATAATAACTCATTTTTCGCCTCCGTCAAAAAAATCGGTGCAGACTTCCTCAAGGCAGTAAACGCCTCTGCGGTAGGGCTCGCGGTCAATCCACATTCCGTTTGTGAAATCGGGAACGGGAACGGGGTGGCTGCCGAGCGCAATCGATTCCTCCGAAAGGCAGGTTATCGCCATCCAGGTAGCGGTGTCGTAAACATCAATCGGCGGATTTCCGCCCTCTTTAACGGCGTCCGCGAAAGCGCTGAGCACTAAAAAATCCATTCCGCCGTGCCCGCCGTGGATGCCCTCGGTTGTGTATTTCTGCCAGAGAGGATGCTCGTATTTTTCGAGATAAAGACCGAAATCCTCCCAGGAGTGCATCCAGCCGTCCTCGTCGGTGTTTACGGTCATTCCCTCAATATGGATTCTGTTGCCGTCCTCCATATAAAGACCCTTTGTGCCCTGAATTCTGTATTTTCTCGAATATGCCCTCGGCGTTGAGCAGTCGTGAGTTAGAACAACAGTTTCACCGCCCGCGCATTTGATCATTGTTGTAACAACATCGCCCTGATTGAACGGATAGTCGGCGAGGTCGTAATCCTCACCTTTGTTCTGCTTTATCCATTCGTTGAGACCGCGTGATTTTGAAGCCATTGAAACGAGAGTGAGAAAACGGTTGCCGCGGTTTATCGAAAGCGCCTTAGAAATGGGGCCGAGCTGATGTGTGGGGTAGAGTTCGCCGTTTCTGTGCATAAAATTGAAGAGTCTGCCGTGGCGGTTTTCCCTGCCCATACAGATTTCCTCGCGCAGGTCGTGCTGATAGCCGCCCTCCATATGGACTATTTCGCCGAAAAGATTCTGTTTTATCATATTGAAAAGCGCCATTTCATTGCGGTCATAGCAGCAGTTTTCAAGCAGCATACAGAACTTGCCGGTCTCCTCGCTTGTTCTCACAAGCTGCCAGCATTCCTCAACAGACGCCGCGCCGCCTACTTCTATGCCCACGTGCTTGCCGGCTCTCATTGCGTCAACGGCAATTCTTGAATGGGTTATCCAGGTTGTGGGCACGATTACGGCGTCAAGGTCGTCACGCTTCAAAAGCTCTTTGTAATCGAGATAGACATCGGGTTCAACGCCCGTTTTATCTTTGACGATACTCTGACCGTTTTTCGCTCTGTCCTCATATTTGTCGCACACGGCGGGAACGGTGACACCCTCAACATCGAGGAATTCGCCGAGGGTTCCGCACCCTCTGCCGCTCAGGCCGATATAGCCGACTCTTATGTTTTCTTTTCTCATAACCGCACCTCTTTACCTGAAATACCTGTGAAAGTATTTTTTCCACTTGTTGTTGTAGATAATAACGACCTTTGTAAGAACAAAATCATAAATAAGGAAAGCCGCGAGACCTATGCCGAGAAGCATCGGAACGGCCGCCAGACCGTAATCCTCAAGCTCGTTAATCTCAAGCCCGATAAGCTTGATCATAAGGAAATATGAAACCGATATAGCCGCCAGGAAGCACACGGATTTGACGATATAGGCGAGAACAGCGGGCATATGCTTTTCGAATACCGCCTTTACAATCGGATAATAGCCGAAAAACGCGGTGTACATTACGGCTACTTCCTTGTCGGCAACAAGAAGCATTGAAAGAATGGCGACGGCGGCATAAACGCCGAAAGCCCATTTTTTATCGATTTCAATTACAATAAGCACAATAAGCGCGCCCGCGGCGGCTGGAAGGGCGTAAGTCAGAAACGGGATAATCGCCACCGATATAAGCATTACAAGCGAGAGCGCCGCGACAATTCCGCCTATGGCGCATTTTGAACTCTGTTTCAAAAAAGCACCTCCGGGTCAGCAGCAGTCGTCGCAGTGGCAGCAGTCGTCAAAAGGCCCGAGGTCACAGCACATATCGAGGCAGATAAAGCCCTCGCATATATCGCAGGCGTCACAGTCATCGCAGTCGCAGCCGCAAACATCGCAGTCGCAGCCGGAGTCGTTGCCCGAACTGCTTGAATTTGTATTGTTGTTATTGTTGTAAGTATTGTATCCGCCGGAGTTCGAGTTTTTCCTCGCCTTCGCGGCGTTCTGATAAGCCGTTTTGTATTCCCTGTTCCCCGGCTCTTTATCGTGGGCTTTTTTGAAATTCTTATAGGATTCCTCAAGCCACCCGCGGGAGTGCTGAACTCTTCCTTTAAGATAATACCACTGGGCGTCCCTGCTGTTTTTGGGTATTCCGTCAAGCAGGGTTTCCGCGTCTTCAATTCTGCCCGCGTTTATTCTGCTGACAATATCGGAGTAATCCTGATAATAAGAGTCGTTGTAATTTCCCGATGACCTTGAGGGGGCGGAGGACATTATAATCGAATCATACGCCTCGTCGATTTCTCTTATAAGGCGCTCTCTTACACTTGCGTTCTCTATTTCATTGTACTGAGCCAGAAGCGATTTGTATGACGCCTTTACATTGTCAATGGGCGCGTTTTCGGGCACGCCGAGAATCATATAAGGGCTGCTCATCGTTTTCCTCCCTCCCGTTTTTCATCACTGTATTTTAAAAGAACTTTATCGGCGGATTTTTTGAGACCGTAATCAAAAATGTTTTCAAAAATTGTTTTATAACGGCGTATGTTTATTTCATAAAAGGATGCTCTTGCCTCGTTAATCGTATAATTGAGCGATTGCTTTACGGAATTTACGAAAAGATTTTTATCCTCATTATAAATATCTTTTAACGGGTTGAAATTGCAGCGTCTGATATCGCTTTCAATATCGTCAGCCGCGTCGATAATATAGACAAATCTGCCTGCCATATAGCCGAATCGCTTTATAGCGTCGGTGTCTGTGCCGTCGCCGAAAAGGGCGAATATTTCGGAGAGCGCCTTGGCGGACGGGTGTGCCGCTTCATCGAGGGAACAGTCCGGGTTTTCTTCTGTCTCCTTTTGCAGTTTCATTGAACCGCTTATTATGCTTTCAATATCGGGTGAGAGCCGCTTCGCTTTTTTATGAGCGAAAAAGATATAGGGAAACAGCAAAACGGAAATTATTTTTTTTCCCAATCCTTTATCGCGCATGTTGTCAATCAGCTTGTAATAGACGGTTATTATCAGGGCGTCGGCGCATTTGTCCGGCAGATGCTTGTCGGAATATTTATGACATTTTTTAGCGGGATTGTAAGGGCAGCGGCATTTTTCGAACGGAGAGCATTCGGGCTTCAAAGCCGCAACGAACATGGCAAGAAGCGTAAAATCATAGCTTAAAAACAGCTGGGCAAAAGGGGAGTATCTTCTGCCGAGATTGCGGCAGAGCGAACAGTAAGCGCCCCTGTAAACCTCATACTCTTTGATTTTGAGTTCCGGCTTGAAAATTCTGACATAACCGAGCATTTTATCACCGATTAAATATTATATCACTATCCTTTAAAAAAATATAGATAATATGTAAATTTTATAAGCGAAAAAATAACTTGACACGGTTATATGCTTTTGTTATAATATCGGTGTTGTGCGGGTGTAGTTCAACGGTAGAATCCCAGCCTTCCAAGCTGGTCGCGTGGGTTCGATTCCCATCACCCGCTCCAAAAAATCCTGCCGTAAAACGGCGGGATTTTTCTTTTTCTGTTTATTATTTATACTTGAAAATCCGGATGAAATTAAAAGCGAAATATCATCTTGACAAAACAAAAACCTTAATATATAATTATCAAGCGGTTTTTAAGAATATGCGCTTGTAGCTCAGCTGGATAGAGCAACTGCCTTCTAAGCAGTGGGTCGGGGGTTCGAGTCCCTCCAAGCGCGCCATATGGTGGTTATAGCTCAGTTGGTTAGAGTGCCAGGTTGTGGCCCTGGAGGTCGTGGGTTCGACTCCCACTAACCACCCCATTAAAGAATTACGCAAGGCATATCTTAAAGCCCTGCGTTTTTTGTTATATTGGGGTGTCGCCAAGCGGTAAGGCAAAGGACTTTGACTCCTTCACTCGTGCGTTCGAATCGCGCCACCCCAGCCATGAAAAATCCCCGTCGTCTGACGGGGATTTTGTTTATAACTGATATATTCCCGAACGGAGAACGGCGTATTCCATTTCGCCGCAGCGGAAATAAGATTTTACCTCCTCGTTGAAAACCCTGAAGTCCTCAACGGTGTAGTTCCCGAAAGAGATTGAGCGGATTTTATATGAATACTCGTTGCAGATAAACAGCTTGTTGTTGTAAATCTTGAGGTCTATCGGGTGGCAGAACGCCTTTGTTTTGGGGCCGCCAATGCGAAGCTCCGTTCTGCCGTGGTCAATTGAGTAGTTTATAACCGCGTTGGCGTCGGGTACGGCGAACCACACATCCCTGCCGTAAACCGCGGGGGAGCAGACGGGAGCGCCCTCGTAATCGAGCTCGTCAACATCCGTAAGCTTGCCGTTGCGGACGATTTTTATTGTTCCGTTCGGGTAGGACGCGAGCAGAGCGCCGTCGTGTAAGGTTACGGTTTTGCAAGTCGCGTAATCGCCCAGCTGGGAGGCGATGTTTCTGCCGTCTCTGCCGTATTTGAAATCTATGTACTGCAGCACATCCGCCTGGTAGAACTTGTCGTCAACCTGATTGTATCTGTGAAAAACGCCCGCCTGTTTGCCGCTGGAAAGCGTTTCGCGGGCAAGATATATAAAACCGTTTTTCAACGGAACTATGTCTATCAATTCAGCTTCAATAAGCTTTCGCAAATCAATTCCTCCAAAAAAACGCCCCGCCTTGCCGATGCGCCGACAGTAACCTGCTCTCAGCAGGTGGGTGCCTCCCGGTGATTTCGCGCTCCCTTCGTCCGCCTGAGCGGGAGGTCTGCAGTCCCTCACCGGAGACCGGCTCCCTATAAATTACGTGTTGGGTTACTTCTTGGTCGCATTTATCGCACAAGGCAGGGTCTTTATTATTCTGTTTCCTCGTCGTCAAAGTCAAACATTTCGGAGAGACGCTCCTCAAATATCTGACCTATTTCGTTGAATTCATCGTCGTCTTCAATCGGCTCAAGATATGTTTCGCCGTTTTCCTCGCTGACCTTTAAAATGATTAACTCGCCGTCGTCCTCAAGAATCTTTTCGGCGTCGTCATAGAGCGGAAGAAGAGCCACATATCTGCCGTCGTCGGTCTCGATTCTGTCAAGTTCCTCAAAAACGTGCTCTTTGCCGTCCTCGTCAACTACGCTGACTATATCGGGATTGTATTCTTCGTCCATAGGTTGTGTCCTTTCATTCTTTTCAATTATATTTTAATATCAAAAACACATTTAGTCAATAGAAATCGAATTTTTTAATGCTCATTTATTGACATATTTAATGAATAAAATATAATAGTAATATAATTAAAACCGAGGTATGAAAAATGCAGAATATATCCGTTGAAAATCTCATAAACAAAGGCGCGTTCGAATGTCCCTGCGGCAAGACGCATTCAGCCCATCTCAAAAAGGCGGTAATAAGCCGCGGAGCCGTTTCGCTCATGCCCGGATTCATTAAAGAATACGGCTGTAAAAAGCCCTATGTTTTAGCCGATATAAACACCGTAAAAGCGGGCGAAAAAGCGCTCGAAGTTCTTGATGAAGCGGGAATCGGATATATAAAATATGTATATAACGAAAAGCATATTGAGCCCGATGACACATCGGTAGGCAAAGCGTTTCTCAATTTCAGTTATTCCTGCGATATCGTTGTCGGAATCGGCTCGGGCGTAATTAACGATATAGGCAAAATCGTTTCGAGAATGACGGGTCTGCCCTATATTATTGTGGGCACGGCGCCTTCCATGGACGGTTACGCCTCCTCGACATCTTCGGTTATAAGAGACGGTCTGAAAGTCTCCGTTGACAGCAGATGCCCCGATATTGTAATAGGCGATCTCGATATTCTCTGCAAAGCGCCCGCCTATATGGCGGCTGCGGGTCTCGGCGATATGCTCGCTAAATACATAAGCGTTTGCGAGTGGAGAATCGGCAACGTTGTTACGGGCGAATACTACTGCGAGGAGGTCGCCTCGATTATCCGCTACGCCCTCAATAAATGCGTTGAAGGCGCGGACAAACTCACCGACGGCGATGAGCAAACAATCAAAAGCATTATGGAGGGGCTCGTGATTTCCGGTATAGCCGCGGATTACGCCGGAGTGAGCAGACCGGTCTCCGGTGTGGAACATTATTTTTCACATATCTGGGATATGAGAAACGCCGAATTCGGTACCCCGATGGATCTTCACGGAATACAGTGCGGCATAGGTACGCTTCTCGCGGTGAAAGGATATAACCGCCTGCTGTCGCTTTCTCCCGACAAAGAAAAGGCGGCGGAAAAATTCAGCTCATTCGACATCGACGCCTGGCGTGAAAAAATAAGCGGTTATCTCGGCTCGGCAGGGGAGCAGATGATTAAAAACACCCGTACCTGCGAGCTTTACAACGGTGAAAAATTCAACGATAGAATTGAGAATATCTGCGATAATTGGAATATAATCAAAGAAATCGTTTCGGAGGAAATCCCGCGGTATGAAACTGTTCTCAATATCTTAAAAACAATCAAAGCCCCGGTAAGCTCCGACGAAATCGGCATTCCCTCAGCAACAAATCCGCTGACTTTCAGAATGACGAAGGATATACGCGACAAATATATTCTTTCGACGCTTCTGTTTGATATGGGACTTCTCGATGAAACCGCAGAAGATGTTTTCTGCGCGGGAATTGATAATGAGCGGTAAATGTGATATTGTAATGAAAGAGGTGTTAATATGAACAATATTGAACTTAAAGCGTACAGAGCGAAGGAAATAAGTTTTGTCAACAAAGTTGAGAACAACACGAAAATCAATTTTGAAAACAAGTATTCCTACAATGTTAACTATTCAAGGCAGAACATATGCAAGGGCGAAATGAAGGTTTCGGCAATTTCAAAGGAATTCCCCGACAAATTCAATATTACCGTGGTTGTGGAGGGCATATTCGGCTTTGACCCCGAAGTGCCGAAGGAAAAAATACATGTTGAATCCTTCAAACAGCTTTTCCCTTACACCAAGGCGCTTATTTCCACCGTCACCGCGAACGCGGGAATACCCGCGCTGTTCATACCCACAATCGATATTGAAAAATCCAGCATTTACAAATATGATGTAAACAACAGTTTCATAAACCCCAACAAACGCAGGGAAAACGAAGAAGACGAAGAAAACGACGACGAATAAAGGAGAGAATTATGGGAAACATCTGGCACAGCATTAACCCGAAAAGAATCACACCCGAGGATTTCATAGCGGTTATCGAAATCGCTCAGGGCAGCAAGAAAAAATACGAACTTGACAAAGAAACCGGTCACATCATTCTTGACCGTATTCTTTACACGGCAACCCATTATCCCGCCAATTACGGGCTTATTCCGCGCACTTTGGGCGATGACGGCGACCCGCTCGATGTTATGGTGGTGTGCAGCGAAAGTCTTGAGCCGATGACTCTTGTGCGCTGCTATCCCATAGGCGTTATAAAGATGATTGACCAGGGAAAGAGCGACGAAAAAATAATAGCCATTCCGTTCAACGATCCCACTTACAACACCTATCACAGCATTACCGAGCTTCCCCACCACGTGTTTGACGAGATGCAGCATTTCTTTACCGTCTATAAAAATCTTGAGGGCAAGGAAACCGCCGTTGACGCCGTTCAGGACAGGGACACCGCACTTGAAATCATAAAGAAAAGCATAGATCTTTATGTGGAGAATTACTGCAGATAATTTCCGCATCGGCATAATAACGGAACATGATTCCGGTTAAAACAAAATATTGTTGCCTATTTTGTAAATTTTCACAAATTTAACATATATATAGTGGTATTATTTTACTGTAATTTTTGATATTTTATTTGACTATTATATTATATTTATGATAAAATCAATTTATAAATTCATTCGGTAACGGAGAAACGAAAATGAAAAAAATTGCAGTCATTATGGGCAGCGACAGCGACCTGCCCGTTGTACAGAAAGCCATTGATGTTCTCGACGAATACGATATTCCCTATGAGGTGCATGTCTACTCGGCGCACAGAACTCCCGAACAGGCGAGAGATTTCTCATTGAACGCCCGCAAAAACGGATTCGGCGCCATTATCGCCGCGGCAGGCAAGGCGGCTCATCTCGCGGGAGCGCTCGCCGCTAACTCGACTCTGCCTGTTATCGGTATTCCCGTAAAATCTTCAACGCTTGACGGCCTTGACGCTCTGCTTTCAACCGTGCAGATGCCCTCGGGCATTCCGGTAGCGACGGTTGCCATTGACGGAGCCGCGAACGCCGCTCTGCTCGCGATTGAGATTCTCGCCGTGAGCGACCCGGTGCTCGCTTCAAAGCTCGACAAAGCGAGGGAAGAAGCCGCGCAGAAGGTTCTTGAAAAGGACCGCGGCATGGCGGACAGGTTTTAATTTTTCAAAAGGGGGCGGTCGGTATGAACTCAGTTGTTTCAAAATGCTGTTTCATTGTGCCTTTCTGCCCTTGTGCCACTATGCTTTCCCGCAATCTTTCAAATTATAATCTTGAATCTTACAGCCGTTCAGTCTGCGACTAAGCAGATTTTAAACGGCTGTTTATTTATATCGGAGGTAATTGTTATGGGCGGATTTTTCGGCGCCGTATCGGAGAGAGACGTAATACTTGATGTGTTTTTCGGAACGGACTATCACTCACATCTCGGCACACTCAGGGGCGGTATTGCCGCTTTGACCGAGAACGGCTTTGACAGGCATATTCACAATATTGAGAACACGCCTTTCAGAACAAAACTCGAAAAGGACATTATGGATATCCGGGGCAGGGCGTGCATCGGCTGCATCAGCGACACGGACCCTCAGCCGATTATCATCAGGTCGCACCTCGGCACCTACGCCATAAGCACAATCGGCATAATCAGGAACATAAAGGAACTGACAGCCGAGATTGTTGACAAATCAAATATTCATTTCAGCGGTATGAGCGGCGGCAAAATCAACACATCCGAGCTGACCGCGGCGCTTATAAATACAAAGGCGGATTTCGTCGAGGGAATAAAGTTCGCTCACGATAAAATCGAGGGCTCGATTTCGATTCTTATTCTCACCGATAAATACGAAATTATTGCCGCGAGGGATAAATCCGGCAGACTGCCGATTCTTGTGGGAAAGGACGAGCACGGCTACTGCGTGTCGTTTGAATCCTTCGCCTATGAAAAACTGGGATATAAGGATGAACACGAGCTGGGCTGCGGAGAAGTTGTGAAAATAACAGCCGACAAGCTTGAGGTTCTGTCGCCTCCCAACAAATGCAAAAAGAGAATCTGCTCCTTCCTCTGGACTTATTACGGCTACCCGAACTCGCACTATGAAGGCGTGAATGTTGAGGTTATGAGATACCGCAACGGCGAGATTATGGCAAACGCCGACAAAGAAAAGGGCGTTGCGCAGAATATAGACTATGTCTGCGGCGTTCCCGATTCCGGTCTTCCGCACGCAATCGGCTATTCAAACGCCAGCGTTGTTCCGTTCGCGAGACCGTTTATCAAATACACGCCTACCTGGCCGAGAAGCTTTATGCCCACAAACCAGAATGTGCGCAACCAGGTTGCGAAAATGAAACTTATTCCCGTAACGGAACTGATTAACGGCAAAAAACTTTTATTTGTTGACGACAGCATAGTAAGAGGTACACAGCTTCGCGAAACGGTTGAGTTCCTCTATGAAAACGGGGCGAAGGAAGTTCACATGCGCTCCGCCTGCCCGCCGATTATGTTCGGCTGCAAATACCTCAATTTCTCCGCCTCCACCTCCGAAATGGAACTCATAGCGAGAAGAACAATAGCGGAGCTTGAGGGCGATGAGGGCGAAAAGCACCTCGATGAGTACGCCGACGCCTCATCGGAGCGCGGCAAGAAACTGCGCGAGACAATCGCCGAAAAACTCAAACTCGATTCACTCGAATACCAGACTCTTGAAGGTCTTATTGAGGCAATAGGGCTTGACAGAGACGAAATATGCACATATTGCTGGGACGGAAGGGAGTAATGAAATGATAAACAATTCAAAATCCGAAAGCTACGCGGCCGCGGGCGTTGACATCACCGCGGGCTACAAAGCCGTTGAACTTATGAAGAGCCATATAGCCAGAACCCTTTCGGGCGGCGCTCTTTCGGACATAGGCGGTTTCGGCGGCCTTTTCGAACTTGATTTGACGGGAATCAATCACCCCGTTCTTGTAAGCGGTACGGACGGCGTGGGAACAAAGCTGAAACTCGCTTTTCTTGCTGACAAACACGACACAGTCGGTATCGACTGCGTGGCAATGTGCGTAAACGATATTATCTGCTGCGGAGCAAAGCCGCTCTTCTTCCTCGATTATATTGCCTGCGGCAAGAACTATCCCGAGAAAATCGCTTCCATCGTTTCGGGCGTGTGCGAGGGCTGTGTTCAGTCCGGCTGCTCGCTTATAGGCGGCGAAACGGCGGAAATGCCCGGCTTTTATCCGGTTGACGAATATGACCTCGCCGGATTTTCCGTTGGCGTGGTTGATAAGGAAAAGGTTATTGACAACAAAAAGATGATTCCCGGCGATGTGATTATCGCCCTTCCCTCAAGCGGTGTTCATTCAAACGGCTTTTCGCTTGTGAGAAAAGTTTTCGATGTTGAAAACAGCGATATCAAATCCCCGGTTGACGCCCTCGGCGGCAAATCAATAGCCGAAGCGCTCCTCACACCGACAAAGATTTATGTCAAACCCGTTCTCGCCCTTCTTGAAGAGGTTGAGGTCAAAGGCATTTCGCACATCACGGGCGGCGGATTCTATGAGAATATTCCGAGAAGCATTCCCGACGGCCTCGGCGCTAAAATAGAAAAATCCTCAATAAAAGTTCTCCCGATATTCGATCTCATCGCCAAAACCGGCAATATTCCCGAGCGCGATATGTTCAACACATTCAATATGGGTGTCGGAATGAGCATTGTCGTTGCCGGGGAGAACGCTCAGAAGGCGGTTGAAATACTCAAATTAAACGGCGAGGACGCGTACATCATCGGCGAAATCGTCAGCTCCGATAATAAAATCGAGCTTGTTTAACCGGGGTGAATGCCATGGAAAAAGCGAGAATAGCGGTTATGGTTTCGGGCGGCGGCACAAATCTTCAGGCGCTTATCGACGCCCGGATTTCCGGCATTATAAAAAGCGGCGAAATCTGCCTTGTTATTTCTAACAGCCACACCGCCTTCGCCCTCGAAAGAGCGAGAAAAGCGGGAATAAAAACATTCAGCGTTACCAAAAAGGAACTCGGCTCGCAGGAGGCGTTTGAAAAAGCGGTTATTGACGAGCTCGAAAAGGAAAAAATCGATCTGATTATACTTGCGGGATTCCTCAGCATCTTAAGTAAGGATTTCACCGACAGATACAAGAGAAGAATAATCAACATTCATCCCTCGCTTATCCCCTCGTTCTGCGGCGACGGATATTACGGACTCAAGGTTCACGAGGCGGCTCTCGCGAAGGGCGTAAAAGTAACCGGCGCAACCGTTCACTATGTAAATGAAATTCCCGACGGGGGAGAGATAATTTTACAGAAGGCGGTTTACATCCGCAAAAACGACACTGCCGAAACTTTACAGCGCAGGGTTATGGAACAGGCGGAGTGGAAAATTCTTCCCGCGGCCGCCGAAATCTGTTCAAAGGAAATAATTAACAGTAAGGAGAAATAAATATGGGCATCTATGATATCAACAAAATTTCGGACCTTTTAAGCGTCAACACCTATCCCGGCAGAGGAATAGTCATCGGCAAAACTCCCGACGGCAAAAAGGCGGCTTTCGCCTATTTCATCATGGGCAGAAGCGAAAACAGCCGCAACAGAATATTCACCGAAAAAGACGGCGCCGTTTACACCGAGCCCTTCGATGTTTCGAAGGTTGAGGACCCGAGTCTTATAATTTACGCGGCCGTCCGTTCAATCGGCAATAAAACAATAGTCACAAACGGCGATCAGACCGACACGATTTATGATTACATAAAGGACGGCAAAACATTCGAGCAGGCGCTTGATACAAGATGCTTTGAACCCGACGGCCCGAACTGGACCCCGAGAATCAGCGGACTTCTTACTTTTGAAAACGGTGAATTCACCTATAAAATGAGCATTCTCAAGAGCGCCGACGCGGAGGGCTCGGCCTGCAACAGATTCACTTACAACTACGCTCCTCTCAGCGGTCTCGGCCATTTCATTCACACCTACAACTGTGACGGCAATCCCATTCCCACCTTCTCGAAGGAACCCGAGCGAGTCACTGTATCGGATGACATAGATGAATACACAACGGATATCTGGAACTCCCTCAACGAGGCGAACAAGATTTCGTTATATGTTAGTTTTATTGACCTTGAAACAGGCAAGGCGGACAGCAGATTAATCAATAAAAACGCTTGATTATAAAGGAGACAGAGCAATGAAAGAGTTTGAACTTAAATACGGTTGCAACCCCAACCAGAAGCCGTCGAAAATCTATATGAAAAACGGCGGCGACCTTCCCATTGATATTCTCAGCGGCAGACCGGGCTATATCAATTTCCTCGACGCCTTCAATTCCTGGCAGCTTGTAAAGGAACTCAAAGAGGCGCTCGGACTTCCCGCCGTTACATCCTTCAAACACGTGAGCCCCACCTCGGCGGCTGTTGGTATTCCGCTTTCGGACACACTCAAAAAGGCGTGCTTTGTCGATGACATTGAGGGTCTTGATGATTCACCGCTCGCCTGCGCTTACGCGAGAGCCAGGGGAACGGACAGAATGTGCTCGTTCGGCGACTGGGTTGCCCTTTCGGATGTCTGCGATGTCACAACAGCCCTCCTTGTAAAGCGCGAGGTGTCCGACGGCATTATCGCCCCAGGATATGAACCCGAGGCGCTTGAGATTCTCAAATCCAAAAGAAACGGCAATTACAATATTGTCAAAATCGACCCCGATTATGTTCCCGAGGTTCAGGAGACCAAGCAGGTTTTCGGCATCACATTCGAGCAGGGGAGAAACAATTTCAAAATCGACAGGGAACTGCTTTCCAATGTTGTTACCGCGAATAAGGAATTACCCGAAAGCGCTGTAAGAGACCTTATTATTTCACTAATCACTCTTAAATACACGCAGTCCAATTCCGTCTGCTACGCTGTTGACGGCCAGGCAATCGGTGTGGGCGCGGGTCAGCAGTCCAGAATCCACTGCACACGCCTTGCCGGCACAAAGGCGGACACCTGGTTTTTACGCCAGCACGAAAAGGTTCTCAATCTTCCTTTCCGTGACGATATAAAACGCCCCGACAGAGACAATGTTATTGACGGCTACATCAATAAAAATGAGGAGGATGTGTGCGCCGACGGTATCTGGCAGAAATATTTCAAAACACAGCCCGCTCCTCTCACCGACGAAGAGGCGAAGGCGTTCCTCGCCACCCGTGACGGCGTTGCCCTCGGCAGCGACGCGTTCTTCCCGTTCAGCGACAATATCGAGCGCGCTCACAAGAGCGGCGTTAAATACATCGCCGAGCCGGGCGGCTCAATCAGGGATGACGCCGTTATTGAGTGCTGCGACAAATACGGTATGGCAATGGCGTTTACCGGAATGAGACTTTTCCATCACTGATATCGGAGACTGATTATGAACATTATTGTTGTAGGCGGCGGCGGCCGCGAACACGCCATTATAAAGTCGCTTAAAAAGAATAAAGAAATTGAAACGATATTCGCTCTGCCCGGCAACGGCGGAATGAAGGACGACGCTGTTCTTGTAAATATTTCCGCCACCGACATTGACGGTATAGTAGATTTCGCCGTAAATAATAACATCGGCTTTGCTGTTGTGGCTCCCGACGACCCGCTCGTTCTCGGCGCTGTTGACGCATTGAACGCCAAGGGTATTCCCTGCTTCGGCCCCGAAAAGAAGGCGGCGATTATCGAGGGCAGTAAGGTCTTTTCGAAGAACCTTATGAAAAAATACGGCATTCCCACCGCGAAATACGAGGTGTTTGACAATGCCGCGGACGCTCTCAGTTATCTCGAAACCGCTCCCGTTCCCACCGTTGTTAAGGCGGACGGTCTCGCTCTGGGCAAAGGCGTTCTCATCTGCAACACCCGCGATGAAGCGAAAAACGCCGTAAAAACAATTATGGAGGACAAGGTTTTCGGAGCAAGCGGTAACAGCATTGTTATTGAGGAATTCCTTACGGGCCCCGAGGTCTCCGTGCTCTCGTTTACGGACGGTAAAACCGTTGTTCCGATGATTTCCTCAATGGACCATAAACGCGCGAGAGACAACGACGAGGGTCTGAACACCGGCGGTATGGGTACGGTCGCTCCAAATCCCCATTACACAAAAGCCGTTGCCGAAGAATGTATGAATAAGATTTTTATTCCCACAATTGAGGCAATGAACAAAGAGGGCAGAACATTCAGAGGCTGCCTCTATTTCGGACTTATGATTACACCCGACGGTCCGAAGGTCATTGAATATAACTGCAGGTTCGGCGACCCCGAAACACAGGTTGTGCTTCCTCTTCTCAAAACAGACCTTTTCGAGATTATGAAGGCGGTCAGCGAGGAGAGACTTTCGGATATAAATGTTGAATTCAGCGATGAATACGCCTGCTGTGTCATAATGGCTTCCGACGGGTATCCTCAGAAATATGAGAAGGGCTTTGAAATAAAAGTCAATGATAACTTTGACGCCGAACTGTTTATTGCGGGCGCAAAAGAACAGGACGGAAAACTGCTTACAAACGGCGGCAGAGTATTGGGCGTTACCGCAGTCGCCGGCACTCTTCCCGAGGCGGTTGAAAAGGCGTATAAAGAGGTTGAAAACGTAAGTTTTGACAACGCCTATTACCGCAGTGATATCGGCAAAAGAGCGCTCGAAGCATTAAAGGAGGGATAATTTACGGTTTACAGAATTTATGTTGAAAAGAAACCCGGCCTTGAAAACGAGGCGAATTCCCTTTTTAACGATCTGAAGTCGCTCCTTCAGATTAACGGTCTTACAAAGCTCAGACTTCTCAACAGATATGATGTTGAGAATATTACGGAGGAACTGTTCAATTATTCAATCAAAACCGTTTTCTCCGAGCCGCAGCTGGATTTGACATATGACACTCTCGACGCGGATGAAAACGCAAAAATCTTCGCCGTTGAGTATCTGCCCGGTCAGTTTGACCAGAGAGCGGATTCAGCCGCCCAGTGTATTCAGATTATTTCGCAGGGCGAGAGACCGCTTGTAAAAACGGCGAGAATCTATATTCTTTACGGCGACCTTTCCGACGCCGATATGGCGGCTGTGAAGAAATATGTCATAAACCCCGTTGAAAGCAGAGAGGCGGGGCTTGAGGAATATAAAACATTAAAGAGCGAATATGATATTCCCACAACGGTTGAGACACTCGACGGCTTCTGCGCCCTCGAAAAAGACGGGCTTGAGGCGTTTATCAAAAAATACGGTCTCGCTATGGATCTCGGCGATATCACATTCTGCCGCGATTATTTCAGAAAGGAACAGCGCGACCCCACAATAACGGAAATCAGGATGATTGACACATACTGGTCCGACCACTGCCGTCACACAACCTTCCTGACCGTTATTGACAATGTGAAATTCAGCGATCCTCTTCTTCAGAAAACTTATGAGGAGTATCTTGCCGCCAGAGAGGAACTCGGCAGAACAAAGCCGATCTGCCTCATGGATATAGGCACAATAGCCGCGAAGGTTCTCAAAAAACGCGGTATGCTTGAGAAACTCGACGAGTCCGAGGAAATCAACGCCTGCACGGTTAAAATCACGGTAAACGTTGACGGCGCAGATGAGGACTGGCTGCTTCTCTTTAAAAACGAAACCCACAACCATCCCACCGAGATTGAACCCTTCGGCGGCGCGGCTACCTGCATAGGCGGAGCCATACGCGATCCGCTTTCGGGCAGATCCTATGTTTACGCCGCCATGCGCGTTACGGGAGCGGCTGACCCGCTCAAGCCCGTAAACGAGACTATTCCCGGCAAGCTTCCGCAGAGAAAACTTGTTACCACGGCAGCCGCGGGCTACAGTTCCTACGGCAACCAGATAGGTCTCGCAACCGGTCAGGTTGATGAACTTTATCATGAGGGTTATGTAGCGAAAAGAATGGAGATAGGCGCTGTTATAGCCGCCGCTCCCGCTAAGAACGTACGCAGAGAACGCCCTGTTGACGGAGATATAGTTATTCTTCTCGGCGGCAGAACCGGCAGAGACGGCTGCGGCGGCGCAACGGGCTCATCCAAATCGCACACGCTCGAATCGCTTGAAACTTGCGGCGCGGAGGTTCAGAAGGGCAACGCTCCCGAGGAAAGAAAACTGCAGAGACTTTTCCGCAATGAAGAGGCCTCGCTGCTTATAAAGCGCTGCAACGATTTCGGCGCGGGCGGTGTATCCGTTGCCATAGGTGAACTTGCCGACGGTCTTGAAATAGACCTTAACGCGGTTCCGAGAAAATATGACGGTCTTGACGGCACCGAACTCGCAATAAGCGAATCGCAGGAAAGAATGGCTGTTGTTGTCGCTGCTCAGGATGTTGACAGATTCAAGGAAATCGCCGACAGCGAAAACCTTGAGGCGACGGTTGTTGCCGTTGTAAAGGATGAGCCGAGACTCAGAATGAAATGGAACGGCAAATATATAGTTGACATTTCAAGGGAGTTCTTAAACACCAACGGCGCGGACAAGCATATTGACATAGCGCCCGTTTCCCCCGAGGATTACAGCAAAGATATAGGAAACGATTTCGCGGAAGAATACAAAAAACTCGCGGGGGACCTCAATGTCTGCTCAAAGCGCGGTCTTTCCGAAAGATTCGACTCCACCATCGGCGCGGGTACTGTTATGATGCCCTTCGGCGGCAAAAACCAGATTACACCCTCGCTCGCTATGGTAAACAAGATTTCCGTCGAAAAGAAAAACACCGATACCGTCTCGCTTATGAGCTGGGGCTACAACCCGTATATTGCCGAAAAGAGCCCTTATCACTCGGCTTATCTCGCGGTTGTCGAATCCGTTTCCAAACTCATTTCCGCTGGCGCTGAGTTTAAAGATGTTTATCTTACATTCCAGGAGTACTTTGAAAAGCCGATGCAGTCTCCCGAACGCTGGGGCAAACCGCTGAGCGCTCTTCTCGGCGCTTTCAAAGCGCAGATGGAATACGGCATAGCGGCTATCGGCGGCAAGGACTCAATGAGCGGCACATTTGAAAATATTGATGTTCCGCCCACTCTCGTTTCATTTGCCGTTACTACTGACTGCAACAAAAATATAATAACTCCCGAATTCAAGGGCGCCGGGCACAAGGTTGTTCTTCTGACTCCCGATTATGACGAAAACAATCTTCCCGTTGCGGATAGTGTAAAATCGATATTCTCAACGGTTACCGGTCTTATCAGACAGGGCAAGGTTCTTTCCGCTTATACCCCCGGTTTCGGCGGCATTGCGGAGGCGGTTATGAAAGCCTGCTTCGGTAACTCGGTCGGCTTTGACTATGACGCAAATATTTCAATTAAAGATATTTTCTCATACTCATACGGTTCGTTCATTCTCGAACTCTACTGCGAGGATGATATCGGCAGAGTGCTGGGCTATACAACGGATAAAAATTGTATATCTTATAATGACAACTGTCTCGGTCTTGACGAACTGCTCTCAATTTATGAAGGCAAACTCGAGCCCGTTTACGCCTGCAACATAAAGCAGGGCGGCAAAGAGATTCCCGCTTTTGAATACAGAGCGGAAACAAGGGTTTCGCCCGCGATTAAAACCGCGAAGCCGAAGGTTCTCATTCCCGTATTCCCGGGCACCAACTGCGAATACGACACCGCGAAGGCGTTTGCCGCGGCGGGAGCGGAGCCCGAGATTATCGTTATCAAAAACCTCACCGCGTCGGGAATTACCGAATCGGTTGAATACTTCTCAAAGGCGCTCAAAGACGCGAACATCGTTTTTATTCCCGGCGGCTTCTCGGGCGGCGATGAACCCGACGGCTCGGGCAAATTCATAACCGCGTTTTTCAGAAACGCCTCGGTCAAGGACGGCGTGCACGAACTGCTCAATAACCGCGACGGTCTTGTGGGCGGCATATGCAACGGCTTCCAGGCGCTCATAAAACTCGGTCTTGTTCCCTACGGCGAGATTATCGACACCGACGAAAACTGCCCGACTCTTACATTCAACACAATCGGGCGCCACCAGTCGAGGATAGTCAGAACGAGAATCGCCTCAGACAAGTCACCCTGGCTTATGAACACTCAGGTCGGCGATATTTACAGTGTTCCCATTTCACACGGCGAGGGCAAATTCCTCGCTTCGGATGACTTGATTATGAAGCTTGCCGAAAACGGTCAGATTGCCACACAGTATGTTGACCTTGAAGGCAATCCCACCTCGGATGTCCGCTTCAATCCCAACGACTCCTGCTTCGCCATTGAAGGCATCACTTCACCCGACGGCAGGGTGTTCGGCAAGATGGGTCACAGCGAAAGATACTCAGACGGGCTTTATCTCAATGTTCAGGGCAATTATAAAATCGGAATTTTTGATTCCGCTGTCAAATATTTTAAATAAGGAGTTGAAAAAATGGCTGTTTATTTTGAAGAACCCTCAAGAACCTTTAACGAATATCTTCTTATTCCGGGATATACCTCAAAGGAAAATATTCCCGCCAATGTCTGCCTCAAAACTCCTCTTGTAAAATATCGCAAGGGTGAAGAGGAGTGCCCCATAAGTCTCAATATTCCCATGGTCTCCGCCATTATGCAGTCCGTTTCAAACGACACCATGGCAATCGCTCTTGCCCGTGAAGGCGGAATGTCATTCATCTACGGCTCACAGACCATTGAGGATGAGGCGGCTATGGTCGCGAGAGTAAAGGCGTATAAATCCGGCTTCGTTCTCAGCGACAGCAACTTGAAGCCCGACTCAACCTTAGCCGATGTGCTCAACCTTTTTGAGGAAAAGGGCCACAACACAATGGCTGTTACCGAGGACGGAACGCCCAACGGCAAACTGCTCGGCATAGTCACCAGCCGCGATTACAGGGTAAGCCGTATGTCGCTTGACCTCAAGGTTTCGGAGTTTATGACTCCGCTTGAGCACCTTGTATGCGCTCCCGAAACCACCACCCTCAAAGAGGCCAACGATATTATCTGGGAGCACAAGTTAAACTCTCTTCCGATTGTTGACTCCAACGGCTGCCTTCTCTATCTTGTTTTCCGCAAGGACTATTCGCAGCACAAGGAAAATCCTCAGGAACTGCTCGACTCCAACAAGAGTTATATGGTAGGCGCCGGCATAAACTCCATCGACTATGAAAAGCGTGTTCCCGCCCTTGTTGAGGCGGGCGCCGATGTGCTTTGCATAGACTCGTCCGAGGGATATTCCTGCTGGCAGAAACAGACTATTGATTTTATCCGTGAAAAATACGGCGACAAGGTCAAGGTCGGCGCGGGCAATGTTGTTGACCGCGAGGGCTTTATGTTCCTTGCCGAAAGCGGCGCCGATTTTGTAAAAGTAGGTATTGGCGGCGGCTCAATCTGCATTACCCGTGAAACAAAGGGCATAGGCAGAGGTCAGGCAACTGCCGTTATTGAGGTTGCCGCGGCGAGAGACGAGTATTTCAAGAAGACCGGCATATATGTTCCCATCTGCTCCGACGGCGGCATTGTTCACGATTATCATATGACTCTCGCACTCGCTATGGGCGCCGATTTCCTTATGCTCGGCAGATATTTCGCGAGGTTCGACGAAAGCCCGACTCCGAAGGTGAATATCAACGGCACCTATGTAAAGGAGTACTGGGGCGAGGGCTCAAACCGCGCGCGCAACTGGCAGAGATACGACCTCGGCGGTAAATCCAAACTATCATTCGAAGAGGGCGTTGACTCCTATGTTACCTACGCGGGTCCGCTTCACGACAATGTTCTCAAGAGTCTTTACAAAGTTAAATCCACAATGTGCAACTGCGGTGTGCTGACAATAGCCGAATTGCAGGAAAAAGCGAAACTCACCGTCGTCTCCTCAACGAGCATCATTGAGGGCGGTTATCACGATGTCACTCTCAAATCAACAACAACTCAGGGCTGATTTATAAGGAGGTAAATGGATGCTTTCAAGAAAACCGCCTATGGGCTTTAACACCTGGAACACCTTCGGTGAGAAGATAAGCGATTCCGTCATACGCGAAACGGCGGACGCCATGGTTGAAATGGGTCTTCCGGACGCGGGATATGAATACCTTGTAATCGACGACTGCTGGTCGCTGCGTGACCGCGACCCCGTCACGGGCAAGATAGTTCCCGACCCGGTAAAATTCCCCGAGGGAATGAAAGCGGTCAGCGACTATGTTCATTCAAAAGGTCTCAAATTCGGTATGTATTCGTGCGCGGGCACAAGAACCTGCGCCGATTACCCCGGCAGTTTTGACCACGAATATCTCGATGCCGAAACATTCGCCGAATACGGCGCGGATTTCCTTAAATATGATTTCTGCTATAAACCGCAAAGCGCGAACGGCCCTCTTCTTTACAGAAGAATGGGCATGGCTTTAAAGGCGTGCGGCAGGGAGATTCTTTTCTCCGCCTGCAACTGGGGCTGTGATGATGTTGAAACCTGGATTCGCTCAACGGGCGCTCATATGTACCGCTCAACGGGCGATATAAACGACAATTTCCGCTCCTTCAAGGATATAGCGTTAAGCCAGATTGACAAGCTCGCGTATTCCGCCCCCGGCTGCTTTAACGATATCGATATGCTTATTTGCGGTATGTACGGCAGCGGCAATGTGGCAAACGGCGGCTGCACCGATGAGGAATACAAAACACATTTCGCTCTCTGGTGCATGTTCTCGTCGCCTCTTATGCTCGGCGGAGACCTGAGAAAACTCAAGGATCAGCCCTTCATTCTGAATCTTATAAAGAACAGGAATCTTATAAGAATCAATCAGGATGAAGAGGGGAGACCCGCTGTTGCCGTTTGCAGACGCGACGGCGACCGTGTAACCTTCGCCAAACACCTTTCAAACAACGAAATCGCGATTATGTTCGCCAATCTCAATGACGACGACGGCAACTGCGAGCTGTTCTTTGATGAACTCGGCATAACCGCCGCCGGAGGTTACGGGCTTGAGATGACGGAGTGCTTCACCGGTGAGAACATCGGCGTCAAGAAAGAATATATGAAACGCAGAATTCCCGCTCACGGCTGCGAAGTGTTCATCTGCAAGCTTTCAAAATAAGATGAACTGTATCACCTGTGACAAGGAACTGACCGCCCTTGATATGAGTTTTCACAAAAAAATGATAAACAGGGGCGCGACGGAGTTTATGTGCATTGAATGCCTTTGCGATTATTTCGGCATAACAACCGAAAAAGCCCACGAAATGATTGAACATTTCCGTGAGCAGGGCTGCACATTATTCACATAACATTAAGGGCTGAATCGTTTTGATTCAGCCCTTTTATACTCAGAATTCCCTGAATGGTGTGCTTATATTCTGTACTCTGAAATCTATCGGTTTGCGGTCGCTTGACCTGCGGTAAACGCTCAAAGCCACGCCTATTCCGAAATAGATACACATATTCGATGTGCCGCCGCTGCTTATAAACGGCAGGGTGATTCCTATACAGGGGAGAAGACTCAGGCACATACCTATATTGATTATCGCCTGAGCGGCTATCATAAGCGAAACGCCGTTGCACAAAAGATAACCCGAAAGGTTTCCCGTGTTTCTTCCGTCCTTTGAAAGGCGGAAAATTATGACAATAAGCATTGCCGCAACGGCAAGACAGCCGATAAAACCGAGTTCCTCGCCGATTACGGAGAATATCATATCGCTCTCGTCAACGGGCACATAACCGTTCTGAATAAGCGGTCCCTTGAGATATCCCTGACCGGTTATCATACCCGAGCCGATTGCCTTTAAACCTCTTGCCTGCTGGTAAATAACAGCGTCATATGCCTCCTGACTGAGCGCCTGAGGATAATAGACGGCAAGAAGTCTGTTTTTCTGAAATTCGGAGAAAAACTTTATCCATAATATCGGGAAGGCGACGACGACGGCAACAGCAGCTGCAGCGAAATATCTCAGATGAACGCCCGCGAGGAACATCATTCCCGCGAATATTACTATGAAAACAAGCGCCGAGCCAAGGTCGCCCGTGAGAATGACAAGGGCTATGGGCAGTAAACCGTGAAGAGAGAGAAGAAGAACGTTTTTTAAACTGTTTAAATCTTCCTTAACGGCGTTTATATGCGTGGTAAACGTTATTATAAATCCGATTTTAACAAGCTCCGACGGCTGAAAACTGATTTTACCGAAGTACAGCCAGCAAATGGCGTCGTCTCTGCCGGTGGGGGATCTGCCGAATTTGAACAGCGATACCATCAACAGAAAACCGACTATCGCTATGAGCGGCGTAAACCGCATTATTATTTCATAGTCAAACAGCGATATGAGATAACACAGAACAATTCCGAGTATTGAACCGACTATTGTTGAAAGACATTCCCTCGCGAGAAATCTGCCGGGGAGAATATCTTTATAAGTCGCGCTGTAAACCATAAACGCGCCGAAAACGGATGTTACGATGCAGGCAAGATACAGAACCCAGTCGGTTTCGGTGAACAGATATTTAATTTCGTTTTTGTGTTTCAGATATCCCGCCTCCTTTCGTTTTATCCTATTATAAATGCAAACGCTTATTTATTCAAGATAAATCGTTGATATTTATTAGAATTATGATATAATACATTTATTAAATGATTTTGAGGATTATATGAAAATTTACACGACAGACAGTGTCTCCGCCACCGAAAAGGTCGGCGGGGAACTTGCAAAGTCAATAAGGAAAAACGATGTTGTGGCGCTGTTCGGCGACCTCGGCGCGGGTAAAACCGCGTTCACAAGGGGATTGGTCAGGGGGCTGGGCATTGACGCTCAGGTAAGCAGCCCTACCTTTGCGCTTGTAAACGAGTATTCGGGCGGCGGAAATAAAGTTTATCACTACGATATGTACCGCATTACCTCCTGGGACGATCTCTATTCAACGGGTTATTTTGACTGTCTTCAAAGCGGCAGCGTGCTTGTAATCGAGTGGAGCGAGAATATCGAGGCGGCTCTTCCGGATGACTATATAAGGGTTGAAATAGAAAAAAACAGCGACGAAAACTCAAGAACAATAAAAATCGGAAGGGGAGAAAATTTTGAAAATATTGGCGATTGACTCCTCAGCGAAATCCGCGAGTGTCGCTGTGACCGATGACAGAAAGCTTATCTCGGAATCGTTCGTGAATACAGGGCTTACACACAGCGAAACGCTTTTGCCGATGATTAAATCTACGCTTGACAATGTGGGGCTTACTCCGGCTGATATTGACGCCTTCTGCGTTACCGTCGGCCCCGGCTCATTTACGGGTATAAGAATAGGCGTTTCCGCTCTCAAGGGAATCGCCCAGCCGCTTTGCAAGCCCTGTGCCGGTGTTTCGACCCTTGACGCCATGGCTCACAACATTGAAAACTTTGGCGGCATAATCTGCTGCGCTATGGACGCGAGATGCTCGCAGGTTTATTGCGCTTTATATAAAAAGGATGATAATTCTCTCAAAAAACTCACCGATGATATTGCAATTTCTATTGATGAGTTATACAATAAATTGAAGGTATTTGATGAGGATATTCTCCTTGTCGGCGACGGCGCGGAAATCTGTTTTGAAGCGTTTAAGGATAAACTTGAAAATGTATCGCTTACGGGTGAACAACTGCGTTATCAGAGAGCGTACGGCGCTGTTCTTGCCGCTCTTGACGGCAATATTGAGTTTAAGGATGTTTCCGGTATAAATCCGGTTTATATCAGACCGCCGCAGGCGGAAAGAGAATTAAAAAAGAAAAAGGAGAACTCTCAATGATAGCAGTCGGATGTGACCACGGCGGATATGAACTGAAGCTTGCCGTGCTTAAATTCCTCGATGAAAAAGGGATTGAGTACAAGGATTTCGGCACTTACAGCAGCGAGTCCGTTGATTACCCCGTATATGCCGAAAAGGTCGCGAGAGCGGTAGTGAGCGGCGAATACGAAAAGGGTCTGCTTTTTTGCGGAACCGGCATAGGAATATCCATAGCCGCCAACAAAATAAAGGGCGTGCGCGCGGCGTGCTGCTCGGATAAATTTTCGGTTGAGATGACTCGTCTGCACAACAACGCCAACATTCTCTGCCTCGGCGGCAGAGTTGTTACACCCGAACAGGGAATTGAACTTGTGGATATATTCCTCAGCACTCAGTTCAGCGGAGATGAGCGCCACCAGAGAAGAATTGATCTGGTAACCGCGCTTGAAAATAAATAATTCCGGAGGGTTATTATGGATAATGTAAAAATAATGGATCACCCGCTAATCAAGCACAAGATATCTCTTCTCAGGGATAAGAGAACGGGTACAAACGAATTCCGTCAGATAGTAGAGGAAATCGCCATGCTCGAGGGATACGAGGCGCTTTCCGACCTGCCTCTTGAGGACGTGGAAATCGACACACCTATTGAAACCTGCATTTCCCCGATGATTTCGGGCAGAAAAATAGCCATTGTTCCCATTTTGAGAGCCGGTCTCGGTATGGTTCCCGGCATACTTTCACTCTGCCCCACTGCTAAGGTCGGCCATATAGGTATGTACCGCGATGAGGAGACTCACGAGCCCGTTCCGTACTACTGCAAACTTCCGAAGCCCATTGAGCAGAGAACGATTATTCTTCTTGACCCGATGCTCGCGACGGGCGGCTCGGCTGTTGACGCCGTCAATCAGATTAAAAAACTCGGCGGCAAGCAGATTAAGTTTATGTGCATAATCGCCGCTCCGGAAGGCCTTAAAAAGCTTCACGAGGCGCACCCCGATGTTCAGATTTATGTGGGCAACCTTGACCGCGAGCTAAACGCGGACGCTTACATCTGCCCCGGTCTCGGCGACGCGGGAGACAGAATATTCGGCACAAAATAATAACGAAATATTTAAGCCGGAGTCATTGGCTCCGGCTGTATTTTTTACTTGCAATCACCCTCTCCGTTTGCTATAATACATTGGCAATAAGAATACGCGGGTATGGTGAAACTGGCAAACACGCCGGATTTAGGATCCGGTGGAGCAATCCTTGCAGGTTCAAGTCCTGTTACCCGCACCAACAAAAAGCACGCCTTGCGCGTGCCTTTTTTGTTGGCGAATACAAATGGATTTGCTGACTGCAAGAATTCAAATAAGGGGTCCCCGAAAAACAAAGTTTTTTGGGGGGAAGGAGGAACGGCGGAGCGAATGAGGGCAAAGCCCGAACGATACGGAGCCGGTGACGACGCGGTTCAAGTCCTGTTACCCGCACCATGAAAAAGGCAAGTCGAAAGACTTGCCTTTTTCAGCGATATGAATTCCTTTCGGAATTCGCGATATATTCCTTCGGAGTTCGATATGTCTCTATGAGACGCGATATGTCCTGCGGGACAAGAAAGGAATTTATATCATATCGTGCGCGAGCAAAAGTGAGCGCATATCGTGATTGCTGCAGCAATTATATCGAATCGAGTGAAACGAGATATATCGCTTTATTGATAATACAACAGCAGGTTTTTGCCTGCTGTTTTTGTTTTATGCTCTGTCCCGGTTAATAGTTGAAATGAGTACATTTTTGACCCGTCTTGCATAATTTTAAAAGTAACCCGTGCTTTTTGTGGCATCAATAAATTTGTAAAGATTAAAAGGATATTAAAACTGCCTTTATTCCCTTGATTTCGCGAAATTGCGGGATTATAATGAATTCGTAAACTCCCGATTGAAAAAGCGGGAAAATGCTGAATAAACGGAGGAAAAAACATGAAATACGCGCTCATTACCGGAGCGGCGGGCGGTCTCGCGGGGGCGTGCGCCGAAAAACTCAGCACGGACGAAAACTGGACGGTATTTGCCGCCGACATTGCCGAGGCGGGGCTCAACGACCTGCGCGAAAGAACAAACGAGAGGGTTATCCCCCTTGTGCTCGACATCACAAGCGACGAAAGCTGCGAGGCGGCGGCGAAAAAAATTGAAGAGACGGCGGGCAGGCTCGATGTTATCGTAAACGCCGCGGGCATTCACACCATGGCCTCGCTTGTTGAGGGCAATATTACCTCAACCGTTGAGAAAATGCTCAAAATCAATGTGCTCGGCATGGTGCGCGTAAACAGGATTATGTTCCCGCTTGTAAAGGCGGCTCAGGGCAGAATAATCAACTTTTCCTCCGAATGCGGATGGGAAAAGCCTCAGCCCTTCAACGCGCCCTACGCCATTACGAAATACGCCGTGGAGGCGTACACAATCGGGCTTCGCAGGGAGCTGAACTTCCTCGGTATGGATGTGGTTAAAATCCAGCCGGGCTCGTTCAAAACGGGAATGCACAACCAGGCGACCGACGGTTATCAGAAAATACTTGAAACAACGCAGTATTATATACCCGTGCTCACGGTTTTAAAGCCGCTTATGAGCACCGCACTCGCCCACCCGCACGACAAGAAATATCTGGTTGAAACGGTTATGAAGGCGATTTACTCGCCCCGCCCGAAAACGAATTACAAAAGCAAAAACACCTGGTATCTTGCGGCGATTGATCCCGTACCCGACAAGGTAATCGATTTCGGTTACAGGGCGCTCGTAAACACCGGTTATAAGCTTATGAAAAAATTCGGAAAAGACAAATAGGATTACCGTAACGGATGCAAATTGTTTGAGATTATTAACAAAAGCATAACAGAGGAATAATGTAGGGGCGGCTTTCCCAAAAGCCGCCGCGTAGGGAACGCCGTTCGGCGTTCCGGGCAAAACAAGGTTTTGCCGCCGTAGGGGCGGATATTATCCGCCCGCAACAAGGCATCCGTTAGGACATAAATTTTGCGCAGACTCCTTTACGCCGTGCCACCTGTCTCGCCTGCCGGCTCGGTCGGTGCTTCTGCCTTCGGCAGAGGTTCCCACCGGGAACCCGCACCCCCAAAGGAGGAGCCCACGACGGACGGATATTTTGATATATATAAACGGCGGGATGTGGTCATCCCGCCCTACAAGTTATATTTATCTTGCGATAACCTCAATTCGTTGTCCCCATTTCCTCTGTTTTCCGCATAATTCTATTGAGTTTTCCCTGTTTATCATTTATAATAATTGCTGAATTGTGCGGAGGGGTTATTGATGAAAACTGATAAAAACACGAACGCTTTGAATGCGGAAAACACAAACGAAAGCTCGGGCGCGCTTCTCAGAAAGGCGGTTAAAAAGAACGCTAAATATCTCGTCGGCATTGTTCTTTTCTCCGTCGTAACCGCGGGCTTCACCGCTGTCAATCCCGTTTTTTACAAAAAAATAATTGACGAAGCCATTCCGAACAGGGATATAAAAACCCTGCTTTTCTGTGTAGCGCTGATGGCGGCGTTTCCCGTTGTAAATGTGGGAATATCGCTGCTGAGGCAAAGGTGCGTTTTTAATTTTACGGATAAATGCGAAAGGGAACTGAGAACTCAGTTTTTCGCTAAAATACTGAGAATGAACTACCCCGCTTTTATGGAGCTCGGGCCCGTAAAACTGATGTCCGTAATCACAAGAAGCACGGGTCGGATAATCGAATTGTTTTTAAGCACCGATGTAATAACCGGCGTGTCCGCTGTTTTTCAGTCGCTGCTTATCTTCGGAATAATTTTCCGTTACAACAAAATCATCGCGGCAGTCACCTTTGTTGTGGTTCCCGTCATTTTTATCGCCATAAAATTTTTCCAGGATAAAATCGGAAACCTGCAAAAAGATTATCTCCGCATTCTGAACAGGGGTGAAAAATTCTTTCTGCAGGTGTTCAACGGTATGAAAACCGTGCGTTCCTATTCCGGGCAGGAAAAAGAAAAGGCGGGGCTTAAGCAGTGGCTCGATGAGGTTTCAAAGAACAAATGGGATATTGAAAAGTCCAATATAACCGTCAGGACTTTTATTCCTGTGGCGGCGGCTCAGGTTGTGCTCGGTGGCATATTCACTTTCTGCGCCTTCTCGGTTATGAAGGACACAATGACAATAGGAATACTGGTAGCGGTTATCACTTATGTTCCGATGCTGATAAACAGTATTCAGAGTATATTGAATATGGGAATCGGGAAAATATCCATTTCGAAAATCCTAGACGACCTCGATTCAATTCTCAACGAGGAGGATGAGTATGACGGCGGGAACAAAGACGAAATCCCGAACAGCGGCTCACTCGCCTTTAAGGATGTTGACTTCACCTACGGCAGGGAAAACTTCGACCTGAAGATTGAAAACCTCGAGATTGAAGAGGGCGATTTTGTAACCATAGTGGGCACAACGGGCGGCGGAAAATCCTCCGTAATGGATATAATCAACAAGTATTATCCCATAACTTCGGGCAGCGTTTCGTTTGACGGCGTAAGCATTGACGAGATAGGCACCGACACTTTACGCAGGCATATAAGCACTATGTTCCAGGATGTGTATATGTTCAACGGCACAATAGCGGAGAACATCGCCTACCCCGGAAAGCCCGATCCGGACAGAGTAAATGAGGTTATGGAAAAAGCGCAGCTGACGGAGTTTGTCGGCAAACTGCCGAACGGGGCACAAGAAATTGTTGAGGCGGACGGCGCGAACTTCTCGGGCGGCGAATGCCAGCGAATCGCCCTCGCCAGAATGCTTTATAAAGAAGCGGATATTTATCTTCTTGACGAGCCGACAGCCGCTCTGGACGCCAACACATCCAAGGCAATATTCGATGTGCTCGCGGATGAAAACAGAAACGGCAAAACAATAATTGCTATTACCCACGACGCGGGCAAGGCGACATACGGCAACAAGGTTATTGTTGTCAGCGGCGGCAGAATAATCGAGTACGGCCCGCCCGCGAAACTTCTGGAACAAAACGGCGCTTTCGCTTCCCTTTACGAAGCGCAGACAAAAATGGATTGAGCAGTTTAAAACAGTCATCGGTTGATGGCTGTTTTTTATTTTGAAAAAAGCACTTTCGTTATAACCGTAGGGCACGGATTCTTCCGTGCCGTTTTGTTTAATTAGCAATGAGAAAGGAGTAATGAGCAATTAAGGGGCTAACGCCGATTATATAAATGCAGGAAACGCGGAACGGCGTTCCGGGCAAAACACAGTTTTGCAATGTAGGGCACGGATTCTTCCGTGCCGTTTTGTTTAATTAGCAATGAGAAAGGAGTAATGAGCAATTAAGGGGCTAACGCCGATTATATAAATGCAGGAAACACGGAACGGCGTTCCGTATGAAACAAAGTTTCATGTCATTCCGAGGGAGAAACTTGTTTTGACCGTGGGAATCTCTGCGTTTTCAAGCACTGTCGGGATTGCCACGGCAGTGTGCGCACTGCCTCGCAACGACAGAATCATTTTCCCGATTCTGTGTCCTCGCGGACATACTTGTCGCGGGCGACAGGTTGTAAGAACCTGCCTGCGGCAGAACCTTGTTACTCGCTCCGCTCGTAATATGCCCCTACGGCGGAGATTTCATTTAAGCATTCACGACAGACGGATATTTTGATATAATTAAACGGCGGGATTAGGGAATCCCGCCCTACGGTGAAAAACGAAATAATGCGGTAACTTGCGGGCGGCAGGTTGCCGCCCCTACAGTATAATTGATTTTGCGGCGAACGGCGGTTTTTGAATGTTTTTTCAATCCCACAATTCGGTAAAATGGTTTTTTATGAAATCAAAAACCGCTTCCTTTTCTTCCCTGATTTCGTCATCAAACGCGCCGTCAAATGTTTTTTCGCTTAAGACCGAGGCGAGAGCCGAGACTCTTTCAAGTTCATTTATCCATTCCTCATAACAGGAAAATTTTGATGAATAACCGTTATCCGTTTCGGCAAGAGTTTTAAGCATTCCCGAAATAACGGCGGTAATATGGGCGTTCATCTCCCACACATCGCAGTCGGCCCAGCCGCGCATAATCCTCTGCTTCGCGTATCTGAAAGCGCGGAGAAAACTTTTTAAACCCGAATATCCGGTTACGGCGAACACATTGAGACTGTATTTCATATGAGCCCTCCTTTTTCAACATAATACTCTCCCCGGTGTCCGCTTTTCCGCCCGTTATCCGCAGTGCTTTTTAAACTCGCTTTCAGCCCACACCCGCATAGCGACGGGGGCGTTGTAGAGCACGGTTGCCCAGTAGGAGCGCTGGTTCACAATTTCGCCGCTCCCGGCGAGGGCGTTGTCTATGGCAAAACTTATAACATCGCTGTCAATCTGCCTGTATCTTTCAATTATATTCTCAAGCGGGATATCGCAACCGTTTATCCTCTCGGTCTTTCTGCCGCCCGACATTATCTCCGCCACTATGGTGCAAATCGGGTCAAGTATATCCTCACCGTAGGTGTCGGCGAGAATTTCATAATCAATACGCCATTTGAATTCCTCCTTCATCATTTCAAAAATGTTATTATGATGAGTGATTGATTGTTCAGGATTAATATTGTTGGAATTATTAATTGATATATTATTTGATTGTGTGCCGTTTTGTAACGATTCACCGTGCGCGGGTTCGTTTTGTAATGATTCGCTTTTGAAAGATTCGCTTTCGCTTCCCGCCGCGGGGTTCTGAGGGGTTTCGAAAACGCTCCATTCGCCGCAGGAAAAATGCCCGCCGCTGTGAACGGGACCCGTCCGTTTTAAATAGCCCGCTTTTTCCAGTTCCGTTACAGCCGCCCTCACGCTTCTCACTCCGTCCGCGCACAGCGTTGAAAGCCCCCTTACGCTGAAATTCCAGGTATCGGGCAGCGAGAAAATGAGATAATAGAGCCCCAGCGCCCTGAGGGAAATGCTCCTTCCTCTTAAAATACCGTTCGGAACAGCCGCGAAGCCCGTGTTCCCCGTTCTGAATGTCTTTTTCAATTTGCAGTCCTCCTTAAAAGTCCTTTCATTTATAATCAAAACAGGGGTGTTTTGTGACGTTTTTACTTCAAATTTCACAAGGACGATAATTGAATTATCATTTTCCGTTTGATATAATATGAGAGAAAAAACAAAAAGGAGACGAGCCGTGAAGAACAATCATTACAATTGGAATTACGACTATTCGCAGACGCTTTGGATGAAGATGTTTTTGGCGAGACCCGATTTCAGAAACAACCGTTCCGAGGTGCTTATCACCTTTGAGCAGGCGCTTGACATCATAAAAACCGTTGACGCTCTCACTCAGGGAATCACCAAAATAATCTACCTCGTCGGCTGGCAGGGGCTGGGTCACGACGACTGCTTCCCCGAAATGGAGGTTGTAAACGATTATCTCAAGCGGGAGTGCGACAAAGACGGCAGGGAGAGTCTCTGTTGGCTTTTCAATGAGGCGAAAAAATACAACACGGTTGTAAGCTTTCACGGCAACCTTGCCGACGCCTATTCGCAGAACCCCTCGCACGAAGAATTCGTCAAAGCGAACGCGCTGTGCAACGGGATTGACGGGAAGCCCGCGGTGATAGAAAGATTCAACGACAGGGACGCCTTCAAAACGAGTTATAAGCAGTATTGGGAGAGCGGTCTTTTCAAAAAATACTGGGACAGGTTCTGTGAAGCGGTTCCGGTAATCGAGGCGGGCACGGTTCACCTGGACAATTACTGCGTGGCGCAGAGCTTAAACCCCTACACCACGGCGCAGGAAGACATTGAGGCGCGCAACAAAATGCTCGACTATATCGCCTCGCTCGGCATTGACGTCACCACGGAGTACACCTACCGCGAGGCGGAACTGAGAGCCGAAAGCCACAAGCACCCGATTCATTATCTCTACCGCACAACGGGCAAGCCCATACCCGAGGTTGACTGGCGAAGCGTTCCGATGCACACACTGGGCAGAATTCCCGCCTCCTGGTGGACGAACAATATAACGGCCGCCGAATGCGTGAACATTCCCCCTGCCCTTTACAGCGGACATCTTACGGATTCAGCCCTGCTCGCGGTGTTTTACGGGGCGATGCACGGCGAGGATATATGGATGGAACACGGCGTAAAAACCGAGAACTGGGCGGATGAGTTCCTTTATCAGTTCTGCACGCTTCAGCTGCCGTATTTTTATTTGAACCGTTACGACAGGGTCAACATCGTGCCCGACGGCGAGGATTATATCGCTTATTTTTCTGATGATATTGTAAGTTACGGCAAAACGGGAACGATTGTGAAAAACGGCGTTATGCTCAAAGAGGGAAATGATGTGTGCCTGCCGCTCGATAAGGAATGCGAAACCTTCATCGCCTACTCCGAAAACGGCAGAAGCGGCGAATGGTTTATGCCTGACGCCCGGTTTGAAAAAGCGAAGATTTACGAAATCACGACGGACTCGAACAAATATATCGGGGAAGCGGACATCAGGGGCGGAAAAATAAGTCTTACTCTCGCCCCCAGTCAGGCATTTGTGATAAAAGCGGAGTGAAACAATTTGTTAAATTAAATAAATATTTTCATTTATTGACATTTAATTTTAGATATGTTACTATAAAAATAGCGTAAAATGCGCGTAAAGAATTAACCGAAAGGAAGTTTGATTTATGGGAAAATTCGCAGTTAAAGAAGTTAAAACAGGCATTATGTTCAACCTCAAGTCAGGCAACGGTCAGGTTATAGCCACCTCCGAGATTTACAAATCGAAGGCGTCCTGCATGAACGGCATCGAGAGCGTCCGCGCCAACTGCGCAGCCGAAATCGAAGACCAGACAGTTGAGAATTTCGCGAAACTCAAGAACCCCAAGTATGAAGTTTACGCCGACAAGAAAGGTCAGTTCCGTTTCCGCCTGAAGGCAAAGAACGGCCAGATCATCGCCACATCCGAGGCGTACAAAGAGATGAAGAGCTGCCTCAACGGCATTGCCAGCGTCAAAAAGAACGCTCCCGAAGCAAAGGTAGTTTTCGAGGAGAAATAATTTAAGCCAAAAAAAATCCGTTCCTTCGGGAACGGATTTTTTCTTTATGTCTTGTTATCACAGTTTTTTCACATTGAGCGCCCTTACGGCGTTTAAAACGGCTATTATCATAACGCCCACATCGGCGAACACGGCAAGCCACATATTCGCTATACCCGCCGCGCCGAGAATGAGACAGGCGAATTTCACGCCGAGCGCGATTATTATGTTCTGGTAAACTATCCGCAGGCATTTTCTGGAGATTTTGATTGCCTTGCTTATTTTGAGCGGGTCGTCGTCCATAAGCACCACATCGGCCGCCTCAATGGCGGCGTCGCTGCCCAGAGCGCCCATCGCTATTCCTATATCCGCCGCGCTTAAAACGGGAGCGTCGTTTATGCCGTCGCCCGCGAACGCGGTTTTGCCCTTTGCCGTTGACCTTATTATCTCCTCGGTTTTCGCGACCTTTTCGGCGGGCAGAAGGCGCGAAACATGCTCATCGATTGAGAGCGCCTCGCACACGGGCTTTGCCGCCGCCTCGCTGTCACCCGTGAGCATCACGGTTTTTATGCCCGATTCTTTTAGCGCCTTTATCGCTTTTGCGGATGTTTTCTTTATTGTGTCGGAAATGACGATATAGCCGAGGAATCCGGAGTTTACTGCCACATATACAACAGTGCCGTTTTCGGGCGCTTCGGTGTATTTTACGCCGAGTTCGTCCATCAGAGCGCCGTTGCCCGCGCAGACGGTTTTACCGTCAACCTCGGCGGTTACGCCCTTGCCCCTTATTTCACGAACGCCCGAAACACGGCTTAAATCGATATCCCTGCCGTATTTTTCAATTATGCTGCGGCTTATAGGATGCGAGGAGGAGCTTTCGGCGAGGGCGGCTGTTTCAATGAGTTTTTCATCATCGCCGTCCCGGGCGTAAACTTTATTTACGCTGAAACTGCCCTCGGTGAGAGTGCCCGTTTTGTCAAACACCACGGTTTTGGTTTTTGAGAGGGTTTCAAGATAATTCGAGCCCTTTATGAGTATTCCCTCGCGGCTCGCTCCGCCCAGACCAGCGAAAAACGAGAGCGGCACGGAAATAACAAGCGCGCAGGGGCAGCTTATCACAAGGAAGGTAAGCGCCCTGTAAATCCAGTCGCTCCACGAGGGAGCGCTTTTTAATATGAGCATACGGAAAAGCGGAACTCCGACGGCGAGAGTGAGCGCCAGAGCGCAGACGGCGGGAGTGTAAAAACGGGCGAACCTGCTTATGAAGTTTTCCGATTTCGATTTTCGCGAGGACGAGTTTTCGACAAGCTCGAGTATTTTTGAGACGGTGGATTCGCCGAATTCCTTTGTGGTTCTGATTCTGAGAAGGCCGTCAATGTTTATGCAGCCGCTCATAACCTCGTCGCCCCCGTAAACCTGAGAAGGAACGCTCTCACCCGTGAGAGCGGCGGTATCAAGCGAGGAAGAGCCCTCGATAACAACGCCGTCAATCGGAATTTTCTCGCCGGGTCGTACGATTATAACAGTGCCCGGCTCAATATCGTCGGGGCTCAGCTGCGTTATTTTGCCGTCGATTTCAACATTCGCGTAATCGGGGCGGATATCCATAAGCGCGCTTATATTTTTACGGCTTTTGCCCACGGCGTAGCTTTCAAAGAGCTGACCCAGCTGATAAAAGACCATAACCGCGACCGCCTCAACATAATCGCCGCTTTTTGAGTAAACGGCGAGCGAAAACGCGCCCACGGAGGCGACAGCCATAAGAAAAAGCTCATCAAACACCCTGCCGCGTATTATTCCCCTGCCCGCCTTTATGAGCACATCGTAAGCGATTATGAGATAATCGGCGAGGTAAAGGGCGAACATTATATACGGATTAAGGTGTACGAAACGCAAGGCGATGAGAAAAACGGCGGATATTATTATTCTTACAAGTAATTTCTTTTGTTTTCTGTTCATAAAGCACCTCAACAATTAAACGGTTATTTAATTGTTACCCGTAAAAAAGAGCCGTCAGAACTCTATTTCACAGTCCGGCTCAATCTTTCTGCACGCCTTGAGAACCTTTTTCATAACCTTTTTCTCGTCGGCGCCCTCTTCGAATTCCACGGTCATTTTAAGAGCCATAAAGTTTACAACGGCGTTTACTACGCCCTCGGTTTTGTTGGCGGCGCCCTCCATAAGATTGGCGCAGTTGGCGCAGTCCACTTCAATATTATATTTCCCGGTCATATCATTACCTCCTTTACAATTAAACGATTGTTTAATTGTTTAATACTATTATAGTATCTGTTTGATGATTTGTCAATAGCCCTGCGGAATAATTTGACTTGTTAAATTATAAAAAATGTAATATAATGGAACAGACGAAAGGAGAATCGTTATGGCAGAATTTACTCTCCCCCACCACCACAGCGACGTCAGCGACGCCCTTTCAATCAAGGAGACGCTCGACAAAACCGGGAATTTCACCAAGGTTGCCGAAATTTTCAAGAATCTCGGCGACTCAAACCGCCTGCGCATTTTCTGCCTTCTCTGCCACAGGGAGGAGTGCGTTATAGACATAGCCGCCATGGTGGATATGACCACGCCCGCGGTTTCGCACCACCTGAAGGTTCTCAAGGCGGCGGGGCTTATCATAAGCAGGCGCAGCGGCAAGGAGGTCTATTACAGGGCGGCGGACACGTTTGAAGCCGATTTTCTGCACAAAGCCGTTGACAAGGTTATGGACATCACCTGCCCCGGCAGAGTGGATATTGAGTGAATCCGGCGGCATAATACAGGGTTTAATGCAGGGCGACAGATTGTCGCCCTTTTTTAATGACAAATTCCAAATTCCCAATTCCGAATTAAAGGGCGCAGGGCGTCGGATAATATCGCCACACCCGTCTTGTTCGCTTCGCTCACAATCCACCCTCTCCGTTCTCGGAGAGGGCTATAAGCACATTACCGCAAACCAACCGTTAACAACCGTAGAGCACGGATATATCCGTGCCGTAATGTCATTCCGAGGGAGTGAAACGGCCGTGGGAATCTCACATTTAAAGGGATGTTTCAATAATAATCGGAGATTGCCACACCGTTGTTCGCAACGGTTCGCAATGACATCCGCTTTGCGGATTATACGTCCTCACGGACGGTCGCTAAACGAAACGCATATATGCGTTCCCTACGGTGAGAAACAAGTTTTATGTTTACAATAGCCCTCTCCGAGAACGGAGAGGGTGGCGCGACGACGCAAAGCGGAGGAGTGACGGGTGTGGCGAAAAGCGAATCAGACATACATTGCAAATCTCCGTTTTGCCCGGAACGCCGGACGGCGTTCTCTACGGTGAGAAACAAGTTTTATGTTTAAAAAAGTTCACTCGATGAAAGCACAAAAACGAAGAGGTGCGGGTCTCCGCCTTCAAGCCCGCGCCCCTGCAACACAAAAAGCCGTCCCGGAGGACGGCTTTTTATTTTGTTGTGATTTTTTATTGCTGTTCGAACGAATCCGAAACCGCTCTGTCGTAGAGGTCGTAAACTTCCTTCTTGGGCTCTTTGTCGATGAGAGTGATGATAACGGCGGCAAGGCAGCCGACGATGAAGCCGGGCACGATTTCGTAGAGATAGAAACCGTTGTCGGCGTTGTTGACAAACACGAGCCAGAGGATATCGGTGAGAGCGCCGCATACAACGCCCGCGATGGCGCCCTTGTAAGTGAGACGCTTCCAGAACAGAGTGAGGATGATTACGGGGCCGAAGGAGGCGCCGAAACCGCCCCAGGCGTTTTCAACAAGATTCATAATGCCGCTCGCGGCTTCCGATTTGCTGCTCGCGATGAAATAGGCGATAACAGCGATGATGAGAACAACAATTCTGCCCACCCAGAGTGCCTCTTTGTCGGAGGCGTTCTTTCTCATAACGGGCTTATAAATATCGCTTGTGAATGAGGAAGAAGCGACAAGAAGCTGGGAGTCCGCGGTGCTCATTGCGGCGGCTATTACAGCCGAGAGAAGAAGACCGCCGATGAAGGGAGGGAAGAGCTCCGTGCATCTGATGAAGATTCTTTCCTGAAGTCCTTCTTTGAGAAGGGACTCGGCGTAAAGCGCTCTGCCGAGAATTGCTATCGCGATGGCGGCGCCGAGTGAAAGCACAACCCATACAATACCGATTACAGCGGACTTTTTGATAGTCTTTGAATCCTTGGCAGACATAAATCTTACAATGATGTGGGGCATACCGAAATAGCCGAGACCCCAGCCGAGACCGGAGACTATATCCGTCCAGTGGGAGGCGAAGGGATTTGAGTTGAACACGCTCATTGTGCCGTCAGACATAAGATATTCCTTCGTGATGTTGGAAGCAAGGAAATCCTCGCTTTTCACAATGAGAATCGGCACGGCGAGAAGGGCTATGAGCATCATAAGGCCCTGGAAGAAGTCGGTCCAGCAAACCGCCTTGAAGCCGCCGAGGAAGGTGTAAAGAACGATGATGAGGGCGAAAATAAGAAGAGCGGTGCCCTGATCTACCGAGGGAAGAACCTTTGTGAAAACAGCCGCGCCCGCGAGGAAGCTCGAAGCGACATAGGCGGTGAAGCACACAAGGAAGATAACGGCGCAGATAATCTGAAGCGCCTTGCCCTCTTCAAGGAATCTGTTTTTGAGGTACTGCGGAATGGTAATGGAATCGTTTGCCGCGGCGGAGAACTGGCGGAGTCTTTTAGCAACGAAAATCCAGTTGAGAGCCGTGCCGAGCGCAAGACCGATGCCTATCCACACCTTGCCCATACCGAAGGCGAGAATGCTGCCCGGGAAGCCCATAAGCAGCCAGCCGCTCATATCCGACGCCTGCGCGCTCATCGCGGTTACCCAGGGGCCCATTGAACGGCCGCCGAGGAAGTAATCCTTTTCGTTGCCGTTTTTGGTTTTGATAAAGAAGAAGATGCCGACGCCTATTATCAGAACGAAATAGAGGACGAAGGCAACAAGTTGCGAGTTGATCATTTTGATTTCCTCCGTATATATTATTAATATAATGCAACGCCCGAAAGTATAACACAACAATTACCAGAATGAAATACAGAACGGAGTCCGGAATAATACCCGGACTCCGATTATAAATAATCTTGATTTTCCTTTATTTTCAAGGTTTTTCGCCGTAAACAATTACGGGAATGATAAATATAATGAAAATAAATATTTTTTTATTTTTTTACAAGAAAACCGTCAAAAAGCACGGGCAGAAGCTTTTCCGAGTAGCCGGCAAGGGAGTATTCGCCGCCGCACAGGCACCAGTCGCTTATAATCGCGCGCTCGCACAGGGCGTACGCCTTGACGATTTCATTGAGCGAAATGTCGCTTCTTATCTCGCCCGAGTTCTGCCCCTCCGAAATGATTTTGCGGATGAGTTTGTAATAAACCCTGCTGTGGTCGAGCAGACTCCTGCTCCCCTTCGTGGTCATCTGCGAGGAATAGAGCCGCGCTATGAGTTCAACGGGAGTGCCGTTTTCCATCATCGAGAAAAGCTCCCTGTTGAGATACATAAGCTTCTGAAAGCAGGTCATATCGGGAGTCAGCGACCCCTTCAGCTCCTCATATCTGCCGTCAAACAGGTCGGAGAGGGAGTTGAGCAGATCGTCCTTGCCGTCGAAATAGTGGTAAAACGAGCCGCGCGAGGTGCCCGATTCATAGACTATCTCCTCAACGCTCGTGTTCTCGTAGCCCTGCTCGTAAAAGAGCTTCCAGGCGGCGTTTACGATTTTCGCCTTGGTGTTTTTGTTGGGCTTTCTTGCCATTTTTATACCTCTAATTCCGAAAGAACTTCGCCTACGTTTCTGTGGGTGATGAAGGTGGCGAGCGAGTCCATCTGCGTTTTGTCGCGGTTTATGAGCACAAGGTTCTCGCCGCCGAAATAGCGCACGAAGCCCGCCGCGGGGTAAACCGTAAGACTTGTGCCCGCGATTATGAGAGTGTCGGCTTTTGAAATATGATTGACCGCCTGAGTCACGGTTCTGTCGTCGAGCGGCTCCTCATAGAGCACCACATCCGGCTTGATTATGCCCCCGCAGGAGCATTCGGGAACGCCCCGCGAGTTGATTATGTAATCCACATCATAGCTTTTACCGCAGTTCATACAGTAATTTCTCATTACGCTGCCGTGAAGCTCGAGCACATTTTCGCTGCCCGCCGCCTGATGAAGGCCGTCGATATTCTGCGTTATTACCGCCTTTAACTTGCCCGCTTTTTCGAGTTTGGCGAGCGTGATGTGCGCCGGATTCGGCTTTTTGTCGGTAAACAGCATTTTGTCGCGGTAGAAGCGGTAAAACTCCTGTGTGTTTCTCATAAAGAAGGTGTGGCTCAAAATCGTTTCGGGCGGGTAATCGTATTTCTGATTGTAGAGCCCATCCACGCTTCTGAAATCGGGTATGCCGCTCTCGGTGGAAACTCCCGCCCCGCCGAAAAACACAATATAGTTGCTTTCGTCAATTATCTGCTGTAATGTTTTCATCTTTTTTATAAGTCAGGAATCTGAACACAAGGTCGTTGTATTCCATATAATCGCTCTCTTCGGCTATATACCAGCCGGGCTTTTTATCCATATCGGGGAAGAACTTTTCGGCGTCCTTGTCGCAGGCGTAAACCTTTGTTATGTACGCCGTGTCGCAGAAGTCAATCATCTGCGCGTAAACGGAGGCGCCGCCGCAGATATAGACAGAATCCGTGTCGAACTCCTTAAGTTTTTCAAGCATTTCGTCAATGCTTCTGCACACGATTACTCCCTCGGGAGCCCAGTCCGGGTCGTCGGAGAGGGCGACGGTTGTGCGCCCCGGGAGGGGTTTGGCGCCGGGCAGGGAAAGCACGGTTGCCATGCCCATAACAACGACATTGCCCATTGTTTTTTCCTTGAAATATTTCATATCGGCGGGGATGTGATAGAGCAGGTCGTTGTTGCTGCCTATGCCCCAGTTGCTGTCAACGCAGACTATTGTTTTCATCGGTAAAACCTCTCTTAAACCGCTACGGGGAATTTTGAGTCAAACTCGTGATATTTGTAATCGACAAGAGCCACGCTGTCCTTTGTGAAATCGTAGAAATCGGTAACGCTCTTGTCGAGCACGAACTTCGGAGCGTCAAAGGGCTTGCGCGAGATTAACTCCTCAACAATGGGCACGTGCCTGTCGTATATATGGGCGTCGGCTATAACGTGAACCATCTCGCCCGGCTCAAAGCCGCTGACCTGCGCGAACATGCAAAGAAGCGCCGAGTACTGGCAGATGTTCCAGCTGTTGGCGGCGAGCATATCCTGCGAGCGCTGATTGAGAATGCCGTTTAATTTATTGCCCGTGACATTGAAGGTCATACTGTAGGCGCAGGGGTAGAGAGCCATCTCGCTCAGATCCTGATGAACATAGATGTTTGTCATAATTCTGCGGCTCGCGGGGTTGTGCTTCAAATCATAGAGCACCTTGTCAACCTGGTCGAAATCGCCCTCGGGATAGTGGTGCTTTACGCCGAGCTGGTAGCCGTACGCCTTGCCGATTGAGCCGTTTTCGTCTGCCCAGGCATCCCACACGTGGCTGCCTAAATCCTTTACATTGTTGGACTTTTTCTGCCATATCCAGAGCAGCTCGTCAACGGCGCTCTTGATGAATGTTTTTCTCAGCGTGAGGGCGGGGAACTCCTTCTGCAGGTCGTATCTGTTGACAATGCAGAATTTTTTTATTGTGTGCGCGGGCGTGCCGTCATCCCAGCGCGGGCGCACCTCTCTGTCTGTGTCCCATATTCCGTTTTCAAGAATATCCCTGCAGTTCTGAATGAATACTTCGTCAGCGTAGCTCATAAAATCCTCCCGGTATATTAATGTTTAATTTATTTAAGCAGATAGCCGCACATAAAGCGCGCCTTATCGACAAACTCGTGGTAATCTTTATAGAGCACCGGCTCTTCCTTTTTGTTGCTTCTGTTATATACGATTATTCCCCCGTCCGTCTTTTCAACGCAGACCGTGTGAAGCCCCTTGAAGGGATGGTGGGCGTTCCAGAAGGAGATAATGCCGTATTTCGAGTATCTGAGGTGGTCGAAGAATTTGTCGAGGTTGAAGAACCTGTCTATGAAAATGTGGCGTTTGTCAAAGTATTTGTGAAGAAGATAGGGGTTTGAGCCGAACACGCCGAGCAGCACGCCGCTTTTCGGATACATCTCCCTCGCTATTTCGGCAAGCCCGGGGTTTTCCATACCCTCGAGCAGAAGGAAGTTGTAAATGGCTATCATCTCGCAGCCGTTATAGGACATCGGAAAAAGCCCGTAGCGCATTTTGCTTACGGGTCCGCAGCCCTGACCGTTGACCGTTCCCCTGCCGAGATCTATTGTTTTGTTGACTTTGAAATTTCTTTTTTCAAGCATCGTTTTACTCCGCGCGGTCTCTTATATAGTTTTTGAACAGAGGGCAGAAATCGGTCTGAATTATGTCGAAGCCCCTGTCAATAAGCCAGCCCCAGCCGTAATCGGGCGATACGACAAAGGCGCTGTCGTCCGAATGGCCCGCGGCGAGCACGGCGTTCTTGTTATAGACTATGGCGTTGGCGAAAACAACCATCCCCCCGGCGTGCATTTTTTCAATGTATTCCTGCGAGGCGACGGGTTCGTCCTCCTTTTCAAAGAGCACCTCCGCGCCAATGCAGTTTATGCCCTTTTCAATGAGCTTTTCCGTTATGTCGTCCCTGCTTCTGACAATCGGCATAAACATAAGGTCCGGCGCGCATTCAAGAATCTCTTTTATGTATTTATCTTTAATCGCGGATTTTACCACAACCTGCTTTTCGACCCCGCATTTTCTTATGCACCGCGTGATGCCGGGTATGTCGGTCCAGTATTTGTCAACATTTATATAGCACTTGCCCCTGAGATAATCGAAGACCTCCTCAAGGGTGTTTATTCCGAAATCGGTCACGCAGTCGTCCTGATTGACAAAGCGCAGTTTTTTTACCTTTTCGCTCTTCATTGCCGATATGAATTTTTTCTTTCTGAGATGCGCGGGCTCCATACCGGGGTGAAAGACGAAATACTCACCGTCAATACTTTTGGTGATGTCGAGTTCTATCATATCCGCCCCGCTCATAACAGCCGCTTTGAACGCCGCCATCGTGTTGCAGGGAACATCCGCGCCGGACACTCCCCTGTGTGCGCAGAGCAGGGTTTTTCCCCTCGAGTTTTCGAAAATGCTTTTTTCAAAATCAAACATATAAAATCACCTTTAATATTTTAACATAGAGCACCGCCGCGGTCAACAATTATAAAACGGTTGTAACACTTTTTATTGTGTGGTATAATCCGTTTGGAGGCGATATTATGTTTGACGGAAAGTTAAAGGCGGTCACATTCAGTTATGACGACGGCGTTACGCAGGACAGGCGGCTTATTGAAATATTCAACAAATACGGTCTCAGATGCACTTTCAATCTCAATTCCGGGCTTCTCGGCAAGGCGGGGCTGCTCATAAGAGACGGAGTCACCGTAGCCCACTGCAAGCCCGCGCCCGAAGAGGTGCGCGCCATTTACGAGGGGCACGAGATTGCCTCGCACACGCTGACGCATCCCATGCTGCCCGACCTCGGCGATGAGGAGATAATTGAGCAGGTTGAAAACGACCGTCTTAAACTCAGCGAACTCGCGGGCTATGAGGTTACGGGCTTTGCCTACCCCGGCGGTGGAGTAAATTTCAACTCACGGGTGGCTGAAATAATAAAGAACAACACGGGCATAAAATACGCCCGCACAACGGTCGCGAACGGCTCTTTCGATTTGCAGGAAAACCTTTTTGAGTTTGAGCCGACCGTTCACCACCACTCGCAGTTCGGCGAAATGGTTAAACTCGCCGAAAAGTTTATTGAACTCAAGCCCGACAAGCCGCAGATTCTTTACATCTGGGGTCACGCCTACGAGTTTGACATCTTCAATCAGTGGGCGGAGTTTGAGGAGTTCTGCAAAATGATAAGCGGAAAAAGCGACATTTTCTACGGCACGAACAGAGAGGTGCTGCTCGGGAAATAAATCTGCGTACGATGAAGCGGGTATTTGTCGGCGCAGCGGTCAAAACTTGCAGGCGCTCCAAGTCGTAAGCAAGTTTTGGGCACCGCAAGAGGGCAGGTTATTGTCGCCCGCAACACGACCGTCCGCGAGGACACAGAATCGGCGAAACGATTCTGTCATTGCGAGGCAGTGCGCACACTGCCGTGGCAATCTCGACAATTGTTGTAAAATAAACAGAGATTCCCACGGTCGAAACATGTTTCTCCCTCGGAATGACATAAAATACAGTTTCATCCGGAACGCCGGACGGCGTTCCCTGCATTTATAATCGGCGAAGCTCATAAATTACTCATTTCGCATTGCTCATTTCTCATTATAAAACGGCACGGAAGAATCCGTGCCCTACGGTAAAAATGGATATTGCGGAAAACAGCGGGCGCAGGCTGCCGCCCCTGTATTTCTCATAATAATTACGCCCGGCGCGAAGAGCACCGGGCTTCTTTTATTTAAGTTTCGCATTGAATGTGTAAACAACGAGGAGAGTTCCCTCACCGACGGATATCTCACCCGCTTCGCCGGTGAACTCGTTGCTCACTCCCAAAGGGTAATTGTTTGTGATTTTCGCGGTTTTGAGGGTGTATTTCAAGCTCTTTATGTTCACATCGCGGCACTCGGTATCGAGCGAGAAAACCGAGATATAGCCCGATGAGGAAGGGTCAAAAGTGAGTTTGCCGTTGTGAACCGCGGTGATAATCTCGTTGTCGCCGTAAAGATAAGCGGACACGCTCTTCTCTGCGAGCATGGCGAGGGTCTGAATGTTGGCGAAGGTGTGCGCGCTTCTGCCGCCCGTGCCGCCGAAAATGTGTATCTCGCCGCAGTCGAGGGCAAGTGCCTGCTCAACCGCCTCAAAGGTGTCGGTTTTATCCTTCACGGGGTTCAGTTTTATTACATTTTCACAGTCCGTCACGGCGGTTTTACCCGAGTCAAAATCGCCTATTACAAGGTCGGGCTTCACGCCGAGGGAGTCAAGATAATCCGCTCCGCCGTCCGCCGCGATTATCACGCTTCCCGTTACGGGTTTTTCATATCCGTAATATGTGCCCGCGCAGAAAATACTGCACGCTTTCTTTTCCATTTTAATCACCTCTTAAAATATATTCCAAAGCACGGCGTTTTGTCAAATATATTCTTGAAATAATCAAATATTATGCTATAATTGAAATATGTTTCAGGCGAAAATTTTATAAAGGAGTCCGGTTATGAAAAAATCACTTCTCAAAGTCGTTTCGGTAATACTCTGTATTTCGATGCTGTTTTCCGTGTGTTGCGTCTTCATAAGTGCCCAAACGCCGACCGACGACATCAACGAAAAATACAGTTATCTCACCAACAAGAACATAAATCCCGATGAGATAAGCAACGCCGTTGTTATTCCGGGCGTTTTCCAGTCCAAGGTGCGCCTTTACAACGATGACGGCTCTGTGGCAACCGACAAGAATGGCAAGGAGCTTGAAATGCCCTTCTTCCTTGAGGACACGGGCAGCATTGTAAGTCTGGCTCTCAAAAAATGCCTTCTTCCCCTTCTGCTCACTCTGTTCACCCAGCACGACTGGGGCGGAAAACTCGCCAAAAGCGTTGCCGGGGTTATAGGCGAAGTGCTCGGCGGCAAGATTCTCTCCGACAAAAACGGCGAGTTCGTTTATGACCAGAGAGCCGACTTTTATGACGGCTCAATAGCCGAGTTAAGGGAGCAGGGAAGAACGGACGACATCAAGTTCATTTTCGACCAGATTCCGCTTGACGACTACGCCTCCATTGTGGGCGAGGACCACCTCTATTACTTCTCCTACGCCTCCTTCGGCAACATCGACAAAATAGTTGACCAGCTCTATGAGTTCATACTCAAAGCGGCTGAGAACTCACCCACGGGCAAGGCGATTGTAATACCCATAAGCCAGGGCGGCACTCTCGCCAATAACCTTCTTGAACGCTATCCGCAGGTGGGCGAGGTTGTTGAGAGAATGATTTACATTGTTCCCGCTCTCGACGGTACAGTGCTCCTCGGCGAGATTTTCGAAAAGGGCATCATCGACGATGACGAGGCGCTTTACAGGGATGTTTTCCCCATTCTGCTCGACGAGAGCACCGGCTCGCTCATAAACATCTTTCTGCGCATTCTCCCCAACAGCGTTGTAAACGCCATACTCGACGAGGCGGTTGACGAGCTTGTCGGCAAATATCTCAAATACAGTACCTGCATGTGGGCTCTGCTTCCGCAGGCGAATTATCAGGGAGCCGCCGACAAATACTTAAACGGTCCCGACGACGCCTTCATCCGCTCACAGACGGACGCCTTCCACGAGGGGCAGGTAAAGGCGAAGGACAATATAAAATATGAGATGGAAACCTACGGGGTTGAGGTTTTCGATATATGCGACTACAACGCCGCTCTCTACCCCATCTGCGACTCCTGGAACAGCATGAACGCGGACGGCATAATCCAGCTCAATTCAACCTCCATGGGCGCCACGAGCGTCGCTGTTGATGTGCAGCTTCCCGAGGACTATGTTCCCGTTGACGGCGGCAAATATGTTGACAGCTACAATCTTGTTGACGCGGGCACGGGTCTTCTGCCCGACACCACCTTCTATTTCCACAACCAGAACCACGAGAGCACCGGAAGCAACGATGTTATTATGAAGCTCGCCATCTGCCTGCTCACCGATAAAGACTTCACAAGCGTAAACTCCTACCCCGACAAGTTCCCGCAGTTCAATGAGGGCAGAAACACCAAATCCTTCAGGAACCGTCTGAGGGACGCCGAGGCGATTGACCGGAGCAAACTCTCCGCCGAAAACGCCGCCGAACTCAGCGCGGCTATAGAGCAGGCGGAAACGGCGCTTGCCCAAACCGTTGTTGACAGAGAGGTATCGGGAGCCGCCGACGCGAGACTTTCGAAGATTCTCAACAGGATTAACGGCATTTCCGACGAGCCGACAATAGGCGACGAGATTTCCGGTAAAGTCGAAAACGGGCTTACCGCGATGCTCAAGGTTATCAGCGCCGCCCTCTTCAGCCTCCTCGGCGGCAAGGGATTCTCGGATGTTTTCAGAATTTTTTAAACAGTCGCTAATACTAAAGGAGCCGTTTATAATCGGCTCCTTGTTTTATGCCCTCCTCAATCTTGACTTGAGGATTTCTTTTGTGTAAAATTAAAAGCAATCATTATTCAATTTGAATGTCATAAAAGGGGTGAGAGTATGGACGCTGCCGGGGTTTTTCACGGTTTGCTCAAAAGAAGCAGAATAATAAGAAGATTCCCTAAACAGGTGGTTTCCATAGGCAATCAGCTTGTATCCTCCCCTCTGACGGCTTATGTTCTGCGTTTTCTCAACCGTACCGACAAATCCGAAAAAGAAAAGACAAGGGAAGAAAAGGAATATTTTGACGGTAAGAAAAGCGAAATTGACAGCAACTGCGCCCTTTTCGGCGATGAAAAAAGCAGAAAGATTTACAGGGGCGTCATTGAATACAGGTCCACATTGAACCCGAAGGCAATAAAGAATCTCAGCGAGCACCCGAGGCATCAGTACGCGGACGGCGTTCTGCTTCCGGTAAGGTCAACGGAAGTGTTTGTTGACGTGGGCGCGGGATTCGGGGAATCCACGGAAACGGTAAAAAAATTCTTTAACGAAAACACGTCGGGAGAATTTTCCTTTCGTCCGGTTTTCATAGACGCCGATCCGTTCAACCTTGATATCTGCCGCAAAACGGCAGGCGGCGGCGGAGAAAATCTTTTTCTCGAATGTGTCTGCGCCCGGAAGTCGGGGGAAAAAGTCAGTTTTCTGTCCGGCCTTTATCTTTCGAGCAGAATAGTCGGAAACGGTGAGAATGCGGGCGTAAAGGAACGTGAAACGGCGGCTGTTGACGACCTGTGCGACACTTACAATATAGCGCCCACATACATCAAATATGATATTGAAGGCGCGGATTTTGACGCGCTTCTCGGCTCGGCGCGTACAATAGAAAAATACCGCCCGCGGCTGGCCGTCTCCATCTACCACAGGAAAGAGCATGTAATTGAAATAATACAATGGATAAACGAGAACTATCCGTTTTACAAACTTTATGTAAGGCATTATTCCGGCGCGGCTTTTGACACGGTCCTTTACTGTATTCCTTAAAATAAAAGCAAAAAACTGCTTCACAATCGAAGCAGTTTTTTTATTTCCGCGTCAGAGCAATCGGGAATAAAGACCTTTCGCTTTTATTTAAGATTCGCGTCTATAAACTCCGAAACCTTCTTTTCGTACTCCTCTTTCGCGTCGTAGTAACTGAAGGCGTGAACGGCGCCGGGAACAATCAGTTTATCCTTCGCAGTGGGGCAGGCGTCGTAGAGTTTGTGGCACATATAGGTAGGAACGAAGGTGTCGGCGTCGCCGTGGATGAAGAGCACGGGATTTTTGGCGTATTTCATCTTGCCCAGAGGGTCGGCGTCCTTTTTGAGGTCGTAGCCCGCGAGAAGTCTGCACCAGATGTTGCCGAGCGACACAAGGAACGGCAGGTTCATGCCGAGCTTGTCCTTTACGGTGTTCACCATTTCTTCATAGGCGTTCGTAAAGCCGCAGTCCTCAATAACGAGTTTGACCTGCTCGGGCGGGTTGCTCTCGTTAACGGTCATAACGGTAGCCGCGCCCATTGAAATACCGTAGAGCAGTATTTCGATATCCTCGCCGAAGCGCTTGATGAGATAGTCAATCCAGTTGAGGATATCCTTGCTGTCGAGATAGCCGAAGCCGATTCTGTTGCCCTCGCTTCTGCCGTGGCCCCTGAGGTCGGGCAGAAAGTAGTTGTAGCCGCGCACATTGCGGTAGAATTTAAGGATGTGGCTGCACTCGTCGGGGCCGTTGCAGTTGTAGCCGTGAACGCAGATAATGAACTTGTTTGTCGGCTGCTCCGCGGGCACATACCACGCTTTGAGAGTGAGGCCGTCGGGCGATTTCATCGAGATATCCTCGGGGTTCAGGGAGTAGAGATAATCGTTGTTCGCCTTTCTCCATTCGTTCCTCTGAACCTTTTTCGGGTCGGTTTCGGGCTTCTTTACGCGCTTCGGGATAATACCGATTCTGAACGCGACAAACCCCGCCGCCGCGAGGATGATGAAAACGATGACAAGAATGAGAAGAATAATTCCGAATATAAGTCCCGGCATAAAAATACTCCCTTCACATTTCCGTATTGATTAAAGTATATCATTTATATATTTTTAAATCAATACAATATTTATTAAAAAAGCTCTTAACAAACGGAATATATTGTGTTATAATAACTTGTAATTTACATTTCCGGGAGAAAAGTGATGATAAAAGAGCTCATCGGCAAAAACTGTATGGTTATGGCTCACAGGGGCGCGAACGCTTACGCCCCTCAGAACACCATGCCCGCTTTTCAGAAGGCGTTTGACATGGGCTTCACGAGTTTTGAAACCGACATTCACTGCACGAAGGACGATGTGCTCGTAGTGTGCCACGACTACAAAATAAACCGTGTTTCGGACGGCATTGGCAAAATCGCCGACTACTCGCTCGATTTTCTGCGCACCTTCGACTTCGGCTCCTATTTCAACGACAGTTTCAGGAATCTGAAAATCGCCACGCTCGACGACCTTCTCAATCTTGTTTCGAGCGAGACCGCCTCGGGTATTATGAACATTGAGGTAAAGCACCCGCAGAACGGCGACAGAACCATTGTTGAAAAGCTGATTGACTCCGTAAAGGAGCACGGGCTTTACGAGCGGCTGCTTATTTCGAGCTTTGACGCGGGGCTTCTCCTGCACGCGAAAAAATACGCTCCCGACTGCAGAACGGGGCTTCTCTACCCCGGTCCGCCCGACACGCAGAATTCAATCAAAAATTTTCTCATCCCGCCCTTTAACCTCGCCAAAAACATAGGCGCTTACTCGCTCCACCCCGTTCACAATCTTATTACCGGGGATTTTGTGCGGAGAGCGCACGGCTTCGGCTTCAAGATATGCGCGTGGACGGTCAACAAAAGAAAGGATCTCGAAAGGTGCATAAGTTCGGGAGTTGACGCGGTTATTACGGATAATCCCGAACTCGCGAGAGACACAATAAACAGGCTCAACCTGCAGAAATATATCTGATATGAATGTTTACGATTTTGACAACACGATTTACGACGGCGAGACCCTCGTTGACATAGTCGCCTTTTTCGCGAAACGCGACCCGAAAGTGCTGCGCTATATACCGAAACTGCTCGTTCTCTGGGGCAAAGAGGTGTTTCACTTTTTCACAATCGAGGAGGCGCTCAGCGCGTTCAGCGGTTTTCTCGAGGGCTATTTCGTGACCATTACCGATATGGACAAACAGATAGTCGAGTTCTGGAACAAAAACGAGAAAAAGATAAAGCCGTTTTACAATGAGATACGCAGGGATGACGACGTGATTGTATCCGGCACAACGGATTTCATACTTGAGGAGATTGCGAAAAGAATCGGGATAAAGAATTATATCTGCTCCTCAATCGACAGCAAAACGGGCAAGTTCATCCGCCTTTGTTACAGAGAGAACAAGGTTGAGGCGTTTTACGAGCGCTTTCCCGGCGCTCACATTGAGAATTTTTACACAGATTCCATGAACGACAAGCCGATGATGGACATAAGCGACCATGTTTTTATTGTGAAGAAAAACAAAATAACGCAGATTAAATAACAGAAAATCCACCCGATAAGGGTGGATTTTTCAATGAGCAGTGAGGAGTGAGAAGTGAGGAATTGAGGGAGGGCTGCGCCCTCACCCGTTTATATGTCCTCGCGGACGTCCTTGCGGCGGGCGGATAATATCCGCCCCTACGGCGGCAAAACCTTGTTTTGCCCGGAACGCCGAACGGCGTTCCCTACGCGGCGGCTTTGGGGAAAGCCGCCCTACGGTTACAACAAGATTCATATAGTTTGCAGGGCGGGATGACCACATCCCGCCGTTTATAGAAATCAAAATTTCCCTCCGTCGTGGGCTCCTCCTTTGGGGGTGCGGGTTCCCGGTGGGAACCTCTGCCGAAGGCAGAAGCACCGACCGAGCCGGCAGGCGAGACAGGTGGCACGGTGTTGCAATGCAACATCGTGACGGAAGGAGTCTGCATATGTTTTGTCCTCGCGGACATCCTTGTTGCGGGCGGATAATATCCGCCCCTACGGCATATAATCGGCACAAAGTGCCCCTTAACTACTCATTTCTCCTTTCTCATTACTCATTACATAAAAAATCCACCCGATAAGGGTGGATTTGTTTTTTCAGTCTTCGAATGTGTCGTCCTTGTTTTTCTTTGTTTTCTTTCTCTTTGCCTTGCCGGCTTCCGCGGCTTCCTCAATCTTCTTGTTTTTCTCCGCTTCCGCCGCTTCCTTTGCAGCCGCCTTCTCGGCTTCCGCCTTTTCCATGGCGGTATTGTTGGTTGAAACCGCCCAGCGCGTAATCTTCATTTTGTTGCGGTCCGCGCCCGTTTCAATAACAAGAGAATCCTCTTTTACGGTTACGACTCTGCCCATAATGCCGCCGATTGTGGTTATTTCATCGCCGACCTGGATGCTGTCGCGCATCTCCTGCTCCTGCTGCTGCTTTTTCTTCTGCGGTCTTATCATAATGAAATACATTACCGCGAACATCGCGACAAGCATGATTATCATTGTGTAGCTTGATTTACCGTTGGCTGTGGTTGTGGTGGTTCCACCGCCGAATAAAAGGGGCATTGTTGTTAAGAAATTCATATATTTACCTCCAAAAATACTGCAAGTAATTATACAGTATAGATTGAAATTATGCAAGCATTATTTTTCATATTCTCGTGTCGAGTTTTTCGGTGTTTTCTCTGCGGAATTCGTCGAAGGTGCCGTTGTCAATCGAATCGCGTACGCGCCTCAAAAGATTGTTGTAAAAATAGAGATTGTGAATGACGCAAAGGCGCATTGCCAGCATTTCGCCGCACTTAAAGAGGTGGCGGATGTAGGAGCGCGAGAAGTTTCGGCAGGTGGGGCACCCGCAGGAGGGGTCAATCGGGCTTTCATCGCGCTCGTATTTTTTATTGTTCAGATTGATAATGCCCCCGTTTGTGAAAAGGTGGCCGTGGCGCGCGTTCCTGCTGGGCATAACGCAGTCAAAAAGGTCAACTCCCCTTGAGACCGCCTCGATTATATTTCCGGGTGTGCCGACACCCATAAGATAGCGTATTTTATCCTTCGGGGCAAAGGGCTCGACCACTGAGATTATGTGGTACATAACCTCCTTCGGCTCACCCACGGCAAGCCCGCCTATGGCGTAGCCGTCAAGCTCCATTTCGGCTATTCTTTTCATATTGTCGCTTCGCAGGTCGTCGTAGGTGGCGCCCTGGTTTATGCCGAATAAAAGCTGGTTTTTATTGATTGTTTCGGGCAGGGAGTTGAGGCGCTTCATTTCCGCCTTGCAGCGCTCAAGCCAGCGCTCGGTTCTCGCGCAGCTCTCCTTAGCGTAGGAGTATTCGGCGGGGTTTTCGACACATTCGTCAAACGCCATGGCTATTGTTGAGCCGAGGTGCGACTGAATCCGCATACTCTCCTCGGGGCCCATAAATATTTTTCTGCCGTCCACGTGGGAGTTGAACGAGACGCCCTCCTCCTTTATTTTGCGAAGCTGAGCGAGCGAAAACACCTGAAAGCCGCCGCTGTCGGTGAGAATGGGACCGTCCCAGCGGGTGAATTTGTGAAGCCCGCCCATATCGTAAACAACATCGTCGCCGGGTCTTACGTGAAGATGATAGGTGTTGCTGAGCATTACCTGACAGCCGATTTCCTTTAAATCAAAGGCGGAAAGAGCGCCCTTTATGGCTCCGCAGGTGGCAACGTTCATAAACGCGGGGGTCTGAAATGTTCCGTGAACGGTTTCAAACTCTCCCCTTCTCGCCGAGCCCTGTGTTTTAAGAAGTTTAAACATAAATCCTCCGGTTTCAGATAATCAGCATGGCGTCGCCCAGCGAGAAAAATCTGTAGCGCTCCGCGACCGCGACCTTATAGGCGTTCATAGTGTTTTCATAGCCGCAGAAGGCGCTTACAAGCATAATAAGCGTGCTCTCGGGCAGGTGGAAATTTGTTATGAGGGCGTCAATGCATTTGAACTCAAAGCCGGGATAGATAAAGATATCCGTCTCGCCCTCGTCCTCGCGGATTTCGCCGTATTTCGCAGCCACGGATTCAAGTGTTCTCGTGCAGGTTGTGCCCACGGCGAAGACCCTGCCGCCGTTTTTCTTTGTTTCATTTATTATATCGGCGGTATCCCTTGAAACAAAGTATTTTTCGGTGTGCATATGGTGGTCTTCTATGTTCTCCGCCTTGACGGGTCTGAATGTGCCCAGACCCACATGAAGGGTCACGAACGAGACCTTTACGCCCATATCCCTTATTTCATCGAGGAGGGCCGGCGTGAAATGAAGCCCCGCTGTGGGAGCCGCAGCGCTGCCGTTTATTTTCGCGTAAACGGTCTGGTATCTTTCGGGGTCCTCGAGTTTTTTCGTTATATAGTGCGGAAGCGGCATTTCGCCGATTCTGTCGAGTGTTTCATAGAAATTGTTTTCATATTCAAAGCGGGCTATTCTGTTGCCGTCGGGCAGAACCTCAATTATCTCTGCCTTCATAAGCCCGTCTCCGAATATGAATCTGTGACCCTCGCGCGCCTTTTTGCCGGGGCCTGTTATAACCTCCCAGTCGCTCTCGGTTTTGCGCTTGAGCAGAAGGAACTCGACGGTCGCTCCCGTGTCCTCCCTCACGCCGTAAAGACGGGCGGGAATAACTCTTGTATCGTTTAAAATAAGGCAGTCGCCGGGTCTGAAATACCCTTTTATATCCCTGAAAATTTTATGTTCGATTTTGCCGTTTTCCCTGCCGAGCACAAGCAGGCGGGAGGAATCTCTCGGCTCAACGGGAGACTGAGCGATAAGCTCCTCGGGCAGGTCGTAAAAGAAATCGCTTTTTTTCATTGATTATCCCCAAAAATGTTTCAAAAATTTTATTAATTTCTACAATATATTGTTTGACATAAAAGAATTATAATGATAAACTATAAAATTGAATTATTTATTTTGTGCGTAATATTTTCAAGTTATTATAAATCATAACCGCAGAAATTACAACACAAAAGTTTTCGAAAGAAGGATTTGATTATGAAACATTACAGAGTCGGTATTGTCGGCGCTACCGGTATGGTCGGTCAGCGTTTCGCCACACTGCTTGAAAACCACCCCTGGTTTGAGGTTGTAGCCCTCGCGGCAAGCGCGCGCTCGGCAGGCAAAACCTACAAGGAAGCCGTCGGCGCCAAATGGTGCATGGCAAACCCCATTCCCGCGAATATGGAGAACATTGTTGTTATGGACGCCGCGGCGGACATAGACAGGATTACCGAAATGGTTGACTTCGTTTTCTGCGCGGTTGATATGAAGAAGGATGAAATCAAGGCGCTCGAAAAGGAATACGCCCTTCACGAATGCCCCGTTATCTCAAACAACAGCGCCAACAGGCACACTCCCGATGTTCCGATGATTGTTCCCGAGCTCAACCCCGACCACGCGAAAATCATTGAGGCGCAGAAAAAGCACCTCGGCACAAAGAGGGGCTTCATAGCTGTCAAATCCAACTGCTCGCTCCAGAGCTATGTTCCCGCCCTTTTCCCGCTGCACGAAAAATTCGGCGTAAAGGATGTACTTGTGTGCACATATCAGGCGATATCCGGCGCGGGCAAAACCTTTGAGAGATGGCCCGAGATGGTCGATAACGTAATCCCCTTCATCGGCGGCGAGGAAGAAAAATCCGAAATCGAACCCCTCAAGATATTCGGCAAAATCGAAGGCGAGGAAATCGTTCCCGCGACAAAGCCCAACTTCACGGCTCAGTGCCTGAGAGTTGCCTGCTCGGACGGCCACATGGCGGCTGTTTTCGCGAGATTTGACAAAAAGCCCTCCAAGGAAGAGATTCTCGATATATGGAAGAGCTATAAGGGCTATCCGCAGGAGGCGGAACTTCCCAGCGCTCCCAAACAGTTCCTCAACTACTTTGAGGAGGACAATCTCCCCCAGACAAAACTCCAGCGCAATCTCGAAGGCGGCATGGCGATTTCAATCGGCCGTCTGCGTGAAGATACACAGTATGACTACAAATTCGTCTGCCTTTCACACAACACCCTTCGCGGTGCGGCGGGCGGCGCCGTGCTTATGGCGGAACAGCTCTGCAACCAGGGCTATATCGAAACCAAATTTTAATTAACTCACAGTGAGGTAAAACTTATGAAACCCGTTGTATTCACAGGCGCGGGCGTTGCCATCATTACGCCCTTCAATGAAGACTGCACCGTAAACTACGACCGTTTCGCTCAGATTATCGAGGATCAGATAGCCGGCGGCACGGACGCCATAGTTGTATGCGGCACCACAGGCGAGAGCGCGACCCTCAACCACGAGGAGCACATCGACGTTATCAAATACTGCGTTGATGTTGTAAACCACAGAATACCCGTTATAGCGGGCGCGGGCAGCAACGAGACGGAATACGCCGTGCGTCTTTCCAACGACGCCGAAAAAGCGGGCGTTGACGCTCTTCTCTCCGTTACCCCCTACTACAACAAAACATCGCAGCGCGGTCTTGTTGCCCACTACAATTTCATAGCGGACAGAGTCAGCGCCCCGATTATCCTTTACAATGTTCCCTCAAGAACGGGCGTTAACATCAAACCCGAAACCTACGCTCAGCTCGCTCAGCACAAGAGAATCGTAGCCACCAAGGAAGCAAACGGCAACCTCTCCGAAATAGTCAAGACCGTTGCTCTTTGCGGCGACGACCTCACAATTTACTCGGGCGATGACGACCAGACAACAGCCATTATGTCACTCGGCGGCAAGGGCGTTATTTCCGTGCTTTCAAATGTCGCCCCCGCGGCGGCTCACGGCATCGCTCAGGCGGCACTCGACGGCGACTTCGCGTTAAGCCGCAAGCTTCAGGTTGAATGGCTCGACGTCTGCAACAATATGTTCATTGATGTCAACCCCATCCCCGTCAAGGAAGCGATGAATATGATGGGTATGAATGTCGGCCCCTGCCGTCTTCCTCTCTATGAGATGGATGACGCGTCCAAAGAAAAACTCTACGCCTCCCTCAAAAAGCACAATCTCGTAAAATAAAATCAGGAGCGGTTTTTATGACAGGTATTTTACTCTGCGGCGCTCTCGGCAAAATGGGCAGAGCGGTATGCGCCAAAGCCGCTGAAAGCGACGGCTTCACCGTTGTTGCGGGCATAGATATAGCGAGCGCGAAGGATGTTGATTTTCCCGTATATGCCGATTTCGGTATGATTCCCGAAAAGGTGTTAAAGAAAATCGACGTTGTAATCGATTTTTCAAATCCCGCGCTGTTTGACAGTCTGCTTAAATTCTTATTAAAGAACAAGAAGCCCGCGGTCATAGCCACAACGGGTTTAAGCGAGGAGCAGATTGTAAAACTCAAATCCGCCGCCTACGAAATTCCCGTTTTCTTCAGCGCGAATATGTCACTCGGCGTGAATCTTGTGTGCGAGCTCTCCCGCAGGGCGGCGAAAGCCCTCGGCGGGGATTTCGACATTGAGATTCTTGAGATGCACCACAACCAGAAGGTTGACGCGCCGAGCGGCACGGCTCTTATGATTGCCGACAGCATTTCCTCAGCGCTTGAGACAAAGCCCGTATATGAATACGACAGGCACTCAAAGCGTGAGAAACGCACGAAGAACGAAATAGGCATTCAGTCGATAAGAGGCGGCAATATCACGGGCGAGCACCAGGTTATTTTCGCGGGCAACGACGAGATTATAACAATCTCCCACTCCGCGAGAAGCAAAACGCTGTTCGCTTCGGGCGCTCTCAACGCGGCAAAGATGATAACCGGCAAGGAAAACGGTCTTTACACAATGAAAGAACTCATTGACGGCTGAGAGGAGTAAACAATGAAAATCATTGACAATATAACCGTATATGATGAAATCACCCTTATCGGCATAAGCAACACCTCCGCCGACATTGAGCACATAGCGAGGGTTTTCAATATGTTTGCCGAGGCGGACATCAATGTTGACATGATTTCGCAGCTGCCTCCCGGAGGAGCGAATTCGGGTTTCTCGTTCACGGTGGGCGACAGCGACTTTGTAAAGGTTCTCGCAATCTGCGCGGAACTTCGCAAATTGAACAGCGAAATTAAAATCAGCGTAAGCAGCGGCAACACAAAAATTTCCGTATCGGGCGAGGCAATGCGCGATTTAAGCGGCGTAGCGGCAAAGATATTCACCGCCGCGGCAAAGGCGAACGCCGATGTGAGAATGATTACCACCTCCGAAACGGATGTTTCCCTGCTCGTGGTGAGCACCGATTCCGAAAGCGTTGTAAAATCAATTGAAAACGCCTTCAGCGAATAATTTAAGTTCATAAAAGATTAACGGCTTACAGAGAAATCTGCAAGCCGTTTTTGTTATTCGAGTTCGAACGCTCCGGTGTATAAATCGTAATACACTCCGCGTTTCTCAATAAGCGCTTTGTGGTCGCCGCGCTCGATAATCGAGCCGTGGTCGAGCACCATAATAACATCGGAGTTCCTGACAGTTGAAAGGCGGTGGGCTATTACAAACACCGTTCTGCCCTCCATAAGCTTGTCCATTCCGCGCTGGACTATCGCCTCGGTTCTCGTGTCGATTGAGGAGGTCGCCTCGTCGAGAATCATAACGGGAGGGTTCGCGACCGCCGCGCGGGCTATCGATATAAGCTGCCTCTGCCCCTGCGACAGATTGGAGCCGTTGTTTGTAAGCACGGTTTTGTAGCCGTCGGGCAGTCGGGTTATGAAGCCGTCCGCGCCCGCGAGTTCAGCCGCCTTAACGCATTCCTCATCGGTGGCGTCGAGGTTTCCGTACCTTATGTTGTCAAGTACCGTGCCCGTGAAAAGATTGGTCTCCTGCAGAACCACTCCTAGAGAGCGGCGCAGGTCGGATTTCTTTATTTTATTGATGTTTATTCCGTCATATCTTATTTTGCCGTCTGCTATGTCGTAAAACCTGTTTATGAGGTTTGTGATTGTTGTTTTGCCCGCTCCCGTGGCGCCCACGAAAGCCACCTTCTGACCGGGTTTGGCGTAAACGGAAATGTTGTGAAGAACCTCCTTGCCCTCAACATAGGAGAAATCGACCTCATTGAGAGTGACATCACCCATAAGGCGTGTGTAGGAGAGAGTGCCGTCGCCGTGGGGATGCTTCCACGCCCACTTGCCGGTGTATTTTTCACTCTCGGTGATTGTGCCGTCATCCGCGACTTCGGCGTTTACGAGCGTCACATAGCCCTCGTCGGGCTCGGGCTCCTCATCCATAAGCGAGAATATACGCTGCGCTCCCGCCATGGCCATAACAACGGCGTTAATCTGCTGGCTGACATTGTTGATGTTGCCCGTGAACTGCTTTGTCATATTCATAAACGGAACGAGTATGCTTATTCCGAAAGCCATACCGGAAATGCTGACATTCTTTATATCCGTCAAAAGGAGCAGACCGCCCACCGTGGCGGTGAGAACATAGAGAAGGTTGCCGATATTCATAATAACGGGGGCTAAAATGTTCGCGTAGGCGTGCGCCTTGAAGCTGTCGCGGAAGAGCGCCTCGTTCGTCTCCCTGAAGCCGTCCTTCGCCTGTTCCTCGTGGCAGAAGACCTTTATCACCTTGCTGCCGTTCATCATTTCCTGAATGAAGCCCTCCGCCTTGCCCGTGGATATCTGCTGGCGCATAAAGTATTTTGCCGAGCCGCCGCCGAATTTTTTGGAAACGAGCATCATCACAGCCGCTCCGAAAACTATGAGAATCGTCATCCACAAACTGTAATAGAGCATTATTCCGAACACCACGGCAACTATAACGGCGGAGTTTATAAGCTGCGGCATTGCCCTTGAAATCAACTCGCGGACGGCGTCGGTGTCGTTTGTGTAGCGGCTCATTATGTCGCCGTGCTTGTTTTGGTCAAAGAATCTTACGGGAAGGTTCTGCATACCGTCAAACATAGTGCGCCTTATTCTGTCGAGGAAGCCCTGCGTGATGTAAGCCATAAGCTGGTTGTAAACCGCCACCGAGCAGAGCGAGAGAAAATACATAAAGGCGAGTTTTAAAATGAGGGGCAGTATCTGCGCCTTCGCGCCCGCCCAGTCGCCCGCGAGATAGCACTGCTCCACAACGGCGAAAATCTTCTGGTTGAATATAGCCGGCAGGCACGAGCATACCGCGGAAAACACAATGCAGGCAACGGTTACCGGCATAAGCACCGGGAAAAAGCCGAAGAGCATTTTAAAGAGCCGTTTGAGAACGGCGGGGCTGACGTTTTCTTTATTCATCGCCGTCACCTCCGTTCACCTGCCTCGAATAGATATCGCGGTAGATTTCGTTGGTCTCAAGGAGTTCTTTATGCGTGCCCGTACCGTTTATTCTGCCGCCGTCCATAACGATTATCAAATCGGCGTCCTCAACGGACGAGACTCTCTGCGCGATAATAAGTTTGGTCGTTTCGGGGATGTATTCCTTGAAACTCTTTCGGATAAACGCGTCCGTTCTTGTGTCAACGGCGCTGGTGGAATCGTCGAGAATGAGGATTTTCGGCTTTTTGAGAAGCGCTCTGGCAATACACAGGCGCTGTTTCTGACCGCCCGAAACATTGGTGCCGCCCTGCTCAATCATTGTCTCATACCCGTCCGGGAAGGACATAACAAAATCGTGAGCGCAGGCGAGCTTGCAGGCGTCCTCAAGTTCCTCCTGCGTGGCTTCGGGATTGCCCCACCTGAGGTTTTCGGCTATTGTGCCCGAGAACAGAAGGTTCTTCTGAAGCACCATGGCAACGCTGTCGCGTATGGTGTCAAGCGAATAATTCTTTACATTTATTCCGCCCACTTTCACCGCGCCCTCGCCCTCACCGAGATCGTAGAGGCGGGGAATCAACTGCACAAGCGAGGATTTGCCCGAGCCCGTGCCGCCGAGAATGCCGACGGTCATTCCCGAGTCAATGTGAATATTTATATCCTTGAGCGAGTAGTTTTCGGAGTTTTTGGAATATCTGTAATTGACGTTCTCAAAATCGATTGAGCCGTCCTTCACCTGTGTTACGGGGTTTTCGGGCTCGGTTATGGCGGGCTCCTCACCGAGCACCTCGCACACTCTCTTTATCGATTCAACCGAGATTGTGATAATAACGAAAATAAGCGAGAGCATCATAAGACTGAGCATTATCTGCATACCGTAGGTGAGCATTGCCGACATCTGCCCCACATTCACGGTCGCTCCCCTGCTCTGTACTGTAAGCTTTGAGCCGATGAGCATAACGAAAATCATATTGGCGTAAACGCACACCTGAAGTATGGGCGCGTTGAGGGCGACGATTCTTTCGGCGAAGGTGAAGTCTTTTCTTATGTTGTCGGAGGCGGAGGCGAACTTTTCCTTTTCGTACTCCTCGCGCGAAAAGCCCTTGACCACTCTCATAGCGCGGACGTTTTCCTCAATGGATTCGTTCAATTTGTCGTATTTTCTGAAGACCCTTCTGAAAGCGGGCATCGCCTTTTTTGCTACAAGCCAGAGCCCCGTTGCCATAAACGGAACAATAATCACGAAGGACATGGCGAGCATACCGCCCATACGGTAAGCCATGATTATCGCGAAAACAATCATAAGCGGAGCGCGCACGGCGGTTCTTATTATCATCATATAGGACATCTGTATATTGTTGATGTCGGTTGTCATTCTTGTTACAAGCGAGGATGAGGAGAACCTGTCGATATTGTCAAACGAGAAGGTCTGCACCTTGTCGAAAATATCCTGCCTTAAATTCTTGGCGAAACCCGCCGACGCCTTGGCGCAGGTAAAGCCGGCTATGCCGCCGCAGGTGAGCGACGCGGCAGCCATAACGGTAAGGATGATGCCCGTTTTAACAACATAGGATATCTCCTCGCCCGCCTCTATTCTGTTTACAAGGTCGGCGGTCATAAACGGGATGAACACCTCTATTATGACCTCGGCAGTAATAAAGAAAAGCGTTACAAGGGAAAGATTTTTGTATTCGCGCACGCTTTTGAGAAGCTGCTTTACCAATTAACTGCCCTCCTTTCGGATATTACGGAAAATGATTATAATGCAAATATTTTTTAATTGCAATACACTATTTTTATAAAATAAGATAAATGTTTCTCAATATATTTGATTAATAAATATATATGTGTTATAATGATATGAAATTTGTAAAGAGGACCGGTTTTATGAAGCGTAACGACAACATTGAATACGCGGCGGGTATTGTTCCTTCCGAAAGGCAGCTTGCCTGGCAGGATCTTGAATTTTACGCCTTTATCCATTTCGGAATGAACACCTTCACCGATGTTGAGTGGGGCTCGGGCAACGAGGACCCCGAACTGTTCAACCCGAAAAATCTCGACGCCCGCCAGTGGGCGCGGCTTATCAAGCTTTCGGGCATGAGGGCGATGATTCTCACCTGCAAGCACCACGACGGCTTCTGCCTCTGGCCCTCGGCATATACCGACCACAGCGTAAAATACAGCCCGTGGAAGGACGGCAAGGGCGATGTTGTCAGGGAATGCGCGGACGCTTGCCGCGAATACGGCTTAAAGTTCGGCGTTTATCTCTCCCCGTGGGACAGGCACGATTCCCGCTACGGCGAGGGAGAGGCGTACAACAGATATTACAAGAACCAGTTGAAGGAACTGCTTACAAACTACGGCGACATATTCTGCGTATGGCTTGACGGCGCCTGCGGCGAGGGAAAGAACGGCAGAAAACAGGATTACGACTGGGAGGGCTACTACGCCGTTGTGCGCGAGCTTCAGCCCGGCGCCTGCATCTGCGTTACCGGCCCCGATGTGCGCTGGGTGGGCAACGAAGCCGGTGTATGCCGCTCAAGCGAATGGAGCGTTGTGCCCTACTGGCACAGTCTGCAGGCAACTGTTGAGGCGCAGTCACAGAAGGATGTTTCCAAGCCGCCGAGAAAGTTCTCGCCCCAGGATGTCGATCTCGGAAGCAGAAAGGCGATAAAGGGCTGCAACAAGCTTATATGGTACCCCGCCGAGGTCAACACCTCGCTGAGAAAGGGCTGGTTTTACCACGAGAGCGAGGACTACTCCTTAAAGCCGCTGAGAAAGCTTATGGATATCTATTACAACTCCGTCGGCGCGAACGGCTCCTTCCTTCTCAATCTCTCGCCCAACAAGGAGGGTAAAATCGCCGAGAAGGATGTTGAGACAATGATTTCCATGGGCGCGCAGCTCGAAATCGATTTCAACGAAAACCTCGCCGAGGATTCGGTAATAACCGACAACCGCCACCTTGACGACAGCCACACCGGGCAGGCGGCGCTCTCGTACAACCCGGAGGAATACTGGCATTCGGGCGAAAATCCCGACGGCTCCGAGCTTATTCTCGACCTCGGCGACGAGTATGATATAAACAAAATAGTACTGGCCGAGCACATACGCACCGGCCAGCAGATTGAAGAGTTCACTGTTTACATTAAAATAAAGGATAAATGGAAAAAGGTTTCCGAGGGTACCGTAATCGGTCACAAACGAATTTGCAGATTCGATGAGGAAAGAATAAGATATATCAAAGTCGTTATTGAAAAGGCGCGCTGCTTTGCCACCATTTCAAAATTTGAGGCGTATTGATTATTCCCAGGTTTTCCACACATCGGGGCAGTAACCTACGGTTGCCTGCTTACCGTTGCGAACAATCGGAGTTCTGAAAAGCTCGCCGTTTTCGAGCAGTTTTTCCTCCGCCGCCTCTTTGGTTATATACTTCATATATTCGCGCTCGTACGCCTTCGATTTTTCATTGACGAGCGCCTCCATAGAGCCGACCGCCGCCTTTACGGAATTGTATTCGCCTTTGCTCAGACTTTTCTGACTCAGGTCAATATACTGGAATTTTATTGAGCGCTCTTTAAACCATCTCTGCGCCTTTTTGGTGTCAAAACATTTTGACAGCCCGAAAATCTGAATGTTCATACTGCCCTCCCGGAGGTTTATTTACTGTATGATAATCAATATTCCGAAAGATGTCAATAGAATAATAACCTCATTGCGGCAATCGGGCGCGAAGGCTTACGCCGTGGGCGGAGCGGTAAGGGACAGCATTCTGGGAAGAAAGATAAACGACTGGGATGTTACGACGGATTTCACGGCTGATAAGGTAAAAGAGATTTTTTCGGATTACAGAACGGTTGACACCGGAATAAAGCACGGCACGGTAACGGTAATAATCGACAGAGAGCCCGTTGAGGTTACAACCTTCAGGATAGACGGCGGTTACTCAGACAACAGGCATCCCGACACCGTCACCTTCACGCCGCGCCTTGAGGACGACCTTGAGCGCAGGGATTTCACGGTAAACGCCCTTGCGTATAACGACAGCGAAGGTCTTATCGACCTGCACGGCGGGCTTGAGGATCTGAAAAACGGGATAATACGCTGTATAGGCGACCCCGACAGACGCTTCAATGAGGACGGGCTGAGGATTTTACGCGCTCTGAGATTCGCTTCTCAGCTGGGTTTTGTAATTGAGGAAAACACCGCGAAAAGCATTGTGAAAAACTTCGCTCTGCTCGGCAACATTTCAGCCGAGAGAATAAGCAAAGAGCTTTTCGGCCTGCTCGGCTCGCAGGGAGCGGCAAAAACAATAAAGGAATTCCCGCAGGTGTTTTCGGGTATTCTTCCCGAACTTGCCCCCGCGTTTGAAAACAGCATTGACACAGCGGTTCAGTCGCTTCAGAAATGTGACAACATCGCCGAACACAGATTGGCGGCTCTTATAGTAATCGCGGGCAGAACAGGCGATGAAACGCTTACGGGATTAAAACTTTCAAACGCCGCGCGCAACAGAATAAAAACGCTTGTTGAGTGCGCCGGAATACGGCTTGACACCCTCAATGAAACGGCTTTTCTCAAAAAACTCGGCTCGCTCGGGAAAGACGCCTCGCTTGACGCTCTTTCATTTCTCACCTCCCTTTACGGCACGGACAGAAGCGTTATTGAAAAGGCGGAAAAGGTATTTGAAAGCGGAAAATGCATAACCGTAAATCAGCTCGCCGTGAGCGGAAAAGACATAACCGCGTTTACGGGAGTTACGGGCAAGGCGGTGGGAGATACCCTGAACGCCCTGCTCGATATGGTTATTGAAAATAAAACACAAAACGAAAAGACCGCGCTTTTGAACGCGGCTCAAACACTTGATATAAGGAGAAACGGCAATGACTGAAACCGTAAAAATCGCCGACGCGCAGGAGTTTGACGCCTTTGTAGCGTCCTGCCCCAAGGGTCATATGATGCAGGCGAGCGCCTGGGGAAAGGTTAAGAACAACTGGGACTGGACCGGTGTGATTTCAAGGGACGAAAGCGGAAATATCAAGGGCGTGTGCGCCGTGCTTTCAAGAAAGATGCCGATGATGCCCTGGAAAATGATGTATGCCCCGAGAGGCCCCGTATGCGACCTGTCGGACAGTGAGACGGTCACCGAACTGCTCGAAGCCGTAAAGGAATACGGGCTTAAAAACAAGGCGTACGCCGTCACCATCGACACCGACGCCCTTATAACCGACACGGGTTACATCGACCTTCTCAAAAGTCTCGGCTATAAATTCAAGGACAATTCCGTCGATTTCAACACCATTCAATCAAGATATATCTTCCGTATGGATCTGCGCGGCAAAAACGAGGATGAAGCGATGATGATGATTCATTCCAAGGCGCGCAACTGCGTACGCAAGGCGATTAAAGAGGGCGTTGAAATTGTTGAAAAAGGCCCCGAAGCCGTTGAGGAATTCCACAGAATAATGCAGATAACCGGCGAGCGCGACAACTTCTCAACAAGAGGTCCCGAATACTTCAGAAGGGTTATGGACGCCTACGGTGAGAACGCGAGAATGTGCTTTGCCTACTATGACGGCAAGGCAATCGGCTGCACGCTTCACGTGCTTTACGGCGACAAGGTGTGGTGGCTCTACGGCGCGAGTTCCAACGAGCACAGGGATCTTCAGCCGAACTATCTGCTCCAGTGGGAAGCGATAAAATGGACGCTCTCAAAGGGCGCGGGCTGGTATGATTTAAGGGGCGGCTACCCGGACGAGAACAACCCGCTTCACGGCATTTTCAAATTCAAAAAGAAGTTCTGCAAGGAATATATGGAGTTTATGGGCGAGGCGGATCTGATAATCAGCAAGCCCGGCTTCGCCGCCGTGACCGCCGCGCAGAAGTTCCTCAAAAAGACAAAGAAAATAAGGGCGAAAATCAGCAACAGATAAAAAATATCCACCGGTTTTTCCGGTGGATTTTTTCTTTTATATCGGTTATATTTCCACATCCGCGTAAACGGCGTAGTGGTCGGAATAATATCTGCCGTATTCCTTTTTGTTTATGACTTTGAATTTAAGGGGCTTTACGGTGTTTTTGTCGATGAACACAAAGTCGATTATCGAATGAATCTTCGAGGGTCTGAAACCGTGGAAAGTAAAACAGTCATCCGTTTCGGGGCTTACCTTGCGCGCGTCAACCATATTGCCCGACACCATTTCAACATAGCAGTCGGTGTCCTGCTCCACATTGAAATCGCCTGTGCATACTACGGGCAGACCGCCGAAGGAGGCGGCTTTTTCCTTTATCATTTTAACGCCCTCAACTCTCGCGACCGTGCCGACGTGGTCGAGATGGGTGTTTATGTGAACATACGCCTTGCCCGTCTGTTTGTTGACGAGTTTCGCGTAGGTGCACACACGCACGCAGGCGGAATCCCAGCCCTTTGAGGGCACATCGGGAGTTTCCGAAATCCAGAAATTTCCACTCTCCGCAACATCATATAAATCTTTTTTATAGAATACGGCGGCGTATTCGCCCTCTGTTTTGCCGTCATCCCTGCCAACACCCACATAGCCGTATTCGGGAAGGTTTTCGGTAAGCTCCTTCATCCAGTGCTTGTGCGCCTCCTGAACGCCGAAGGAATCGGGCGAGGCGTCCTTTATGACCTTCACAACGCCCTTTACGCGCTTTAACCAGAAATGGGAGGGACTGCCGTAGCATAAAACGTTGAACGATAAAACTCTCATATTTTTATTCCTTTCAGAATATTATTTAACAAATGTTTCGGCGACTTCCCTCGCCTGCGATTTTGTCATACCGGGCTTTATTCCCGGGTTATAGAGCACCGAGACAACGCCCCAGTCGAGTTTTGAGGGCCAGGTCACGCTGTCGGATGTCTGATAAAAAACGCTGTTTTTATACCAATCCGAATCGTTCGGTATTCCCATCGCCTGCAGAAATTCCTCGCATATTACGGAATTGCGCTTTGAGCGGCTGACGATTGATGAATTAATTCCGATTACCGCCTTTGAAAGCGAGTAAGACGGGTTCCACACAAGACCGCAGTAGCCGTCATCGAAAAGCCCGAAATCGCTTATGAGCGAAGCGAGCTGAAGCCTGCCCGCGAACAGGATTATAATATCCGCATTCGATGAGTTCCCCGTAACGGATATGCCGGGGAAGCCGTCTATGGTGTTGAGCGTTGCGCAGAGCGAGCGGATTAATTCCTCGTCCCTGTCGTTGCTGTTGCCGCCAATATAGACGCGCACGGGCTTTGTCCATTTGAGCACCCTGCCGAGGTTTACGCCGCGTTCGCTGTTCATTGCCGTTTCAACGAAATAGTTGATAACCTGCTTTTTCGAATAGCCGTTTACGCTCACGCTCTTTGTTACGGGAACTGTGGTTTCGGGAGCCGCAGTTGTGGGTATTATAGCCGAAATAATCTCGGTTATCCTCTCAACAAGCCCCGTCGGCTCCTCGCTTACGGGCTCGGTCTGAATCTCCGTTACCGCTTCGGTGGGAATCTCCGTATGCGTTTCGCGAACGGTTGTTGTCTGAGTTTCCGTCGGCGGTTCGGTTATCCGTGTTGAGGGAACTGTGACGGTTTCGGTTATTGTCTGCGTACGCGTGGAGGCGTTTTCGGGCAACTGATGCCTTACCGCGCATCCCGCTATAAGGACGCACAGCGTGAAGGTCAGAATAACAGCGGCTGTTTTTTTAATCATCTTCGCCTCCTGTAACTGACCCCTCCCGTTTCCCTTACATATTCATCCGACACGCCGAGAAAGAAGGCGTACATCGGCGCGAAAGCGTCATAAATGCCGCACAGTTTGTTTATTATAGTCTCGTCCTCAAGTTCTTTGAGATTTGCCGAGGCGTAAACAAACCAGACCGCCTTCGCGTTATAGTATTTTTCAAGCCCGGGCGGACAGCCGTCCTTCGGCTTTTTATAGAGATTTTCCTCAAACACCGCGCCCGTTTTTTCAACGCTCGCGAGGGCTTCGAGAAACTGCCCGGTGTTCCCCCTTATCGCCTTGCGCCAGTATTCGAGAAGCGCGGGAGTCTGCATGAAAATTCCTATGCCCGCCGTGTACATCCGCGGAGTGAACTCAAACCACATACAGGGGTAGTGCGGCCACTCGTATTTGGGGCGCATGAACATAGCCCACATATTCTCGCGGTAGAGGTGCTGATCCTTTGTGTAGCGCGTGTCTCTGCGTATGCGCGAGACCATTTTTACGGGGTCGGTGCACATCACGGGGTCAATGTAGGAAATACGCTCCCCCACGGCAGCCGCTATCTGCCTCATAGGCGTTACGGCGGTTTTCTTTATAAGTTCCTTGTGCTCCTCGTAGAAATCGCGCGAGTCCCTGAATCTGTTCTCCGCGAGCAGAAGGAGAGCGTCGTTGTTTATGCCGTCAAATTTCATCATAAAAGTCCCTTTTTGAGTAAACTCCGGGCAGCGAGCATAACCGCGGTTTTGCCCGAGTGATAGTTGAGACCGCCCTGCATCCACACGGCGTACGGCTCGCGCAGAGGGGCGTCCGCCGAGAGTTCGATTGAAGCGCCCATAATGAACGCGCCCGCCGCCATAATCACCTTGCTGTCGTAGCCGGGCATATCCCACGGCTCGGGGGTCACAAACGAATCAACGGGAGCGCCCGACTGAATCCCCTCGCAGAAGGCGATGAGTTTTTCGGGGCTGCCGAGACGGATGCTCTGAATTATATCGTGTCGTTTCTCACCGGGTGCGGGAGTCACTTCATATCCCCTGCCCTTAAAGAACGCGCCCGCGAAGGCGGCTGTTTTAAGCGCCTCGCCCGTGACATGCGGGGCGTTGAAAATGCCCATAAACATATTTCTGTTTTCGCCGAAGGTCGCGCCGACCTCCCTGCCGAGACCTGGGGTGGTCATTCTGTAGGAGCAGAGTTCCACAAGATCTTTGCGCCCCGCTATATAGCCGCCGCTTCTGGCTATCCCCCCGCCCGCGTTCTTGATAAGCGAGCCCGCCATAAGGTCGGCACCCGCGTCGAGCGGCTCGGTCTTCTCAACAAACTCGCCGTAGCAGTTGTCAACCATAATGATTGAGTTGTGAATGTTTTTTACGGTTTTGACGATTTCGCCGATTTCGTCAACCGAAAGACTCGGCCTGAGCGAATAGCCGCGCGAGCGCTGGATATATACCATTTTCGGCTTTAACGCCGAAACCTGTTTCGATATCTCCTCAAGGTCGGGTCTGCCGTCTTTGCCGAGGTCAACCTGAACATATTTTATTCCGAGATCGGAAAGAGAGCCCTGACCCGCGCATTTTCCGCCGATGCCTATAACTCCGTGAATCGTGTCGTACGGAAGACCGGTAACGCTCATCATTACATCGCCGGGTCTCAGAACGCCGCAGAGCGCCACGGCGAGAGTGTGCGTGCCGCAGGTAAAGGAGTGCCTTACAAGGGCGTCCTCACCGCCGAAAACCTCGGCGTAGATTTTATCAAGCTTCTCCCTGCCCCTGTCGCCGTAGGCGTAGCCCGTGGAGACGGAAAAATCCGATTCGCTCACCTTGTTGCGTATAAAGGCGGAAAGCACCTTCTGCTGGTTATATTCGGTGATTTCGTTTATCGCCGAAAACTCCTGCGCCAGCGCGAGTTCGGTTTTCGCGGCGCTGTCAAGTATTGAATTGTCAATTTCAAAAAACAAGTTGTTCATAATTCACCGGGCTTTAAACCTGCGCCCATTTCCCGTAAACGGAAAAACCGCATTTTTCGTAAAAGTTCTTTAAACTGTCCTCACGGCAGAAAACAAAGACTCTTCTGCCGCAGTTTTTATATTTTGAGGCGAGCGCCTTTACAAGAAGCGAGGCGTAGCCCTTCCCCTGCGCGGCAGAGTCCGTGGCAATCGCCCCCAGAAGAACGCTGTCTTTACCCGCAAACAGGGCGGACGCCGTTGACATCAGTTTTCCGTCTTCATAAATCACCGCTAAATCGGCGGCGTTTTTGTTTAATCTTGAAACGAAATCCGCAAGAAAGCTCTCGTATGAGCCGAGCGGAAAACTCTTTGATTTGAGAAGATTGTAAACATCCCTGTAATCCGCCTGAGAGGAAAAACCGCAGTCGCCCGCTTCGGAACAGAACTCAACTATATATGACGAGGAGTAATCCTCAATGCCGAGTTTTCCGCAGTGTTTTTCGTTTAAAGTGACGGACACCTTCGGGATAAAGGCGAGGAACTCACGAAGTTCGTCAAAATCGGCGCTTTCACAGCATTCAACGGTGATGTTGCCATCGACGCTGCTCACAGCCGCCGTGCCGTCCTGAACCCAGAACCGGGCAAAGGAATTCCCGCCGCCGTAGGTTCTGAAAAGCGACTGAATTTTAGCGCTGTGGGGCGTTGCGGGCAGAAAATCGAATGAGTCCTCCCTTTTGGCAAGTTCAAGCATTCGCGTACTCCTCCGCGAGCAGTTTTATAAGTTTGTAACTCTCCTCCACATCGGAAAAATCTATGACGCAGGAGGGCGAATGCAGATAGCGGCAGGGCACCGAAACGGTGAGAACCTTTACTCCGCCCCTGCTTTTGTGAATGGCGCCTGCGTTGTTGCCGCCCGCCACCACGGTTTTTGTCTGCACCTTTATACCGTGCTCCCCGGCAAGTTTAAAGGCGTTTTCAAACAGTTCCTTGCCGTAAAGCGTGGATCTGTCCATAAACGAAACAACGGCGCCTTTGCCGAGAAGACAGACCTGCTTTTCGTTTTCAACACCCGGTATATCCGAGGCGGTCGTTGTCTCAACGCATATCGCGTAATCGGGAGCGACCGTGAAAGCCGCCGCCTGCGCGCCCCTTGTGCCGATTTCCTCCTGCACGGTGAAGGTGAAATACATATCGTAAGCGAGGTCGCTTTTAATCATTTCAACAAGTATGGCGCAGCCCGCCCTGTCATCGAGAGCGCGGCATTTCACGCGGTTTTCGCCGAACTCAACATAGTCCGAGTCAAAATACACGCTGTCGCCGGGTTTCACATATTCAAGCGCCTCTTCCTTTGTTGAAGCGCCGATGTCGATATAGAGCGAATCCTTATCGGGTATGGAGCGCGATTTCGCCTTGTCAACAAGATGAACGGGAACAAGACCGACAACGCCGGGTATTTTGTTTTTGCCGACTCTTACCGCCCTGCCGAGAAAGGATTTTGTGTTTATTCCGCCCGCGTTGGCGAACCTGAGAAGCCCGCCGTCCGTGATATAGGTGACGATGAAGCCGACCTCGTCCATATGGGCGTCGAGCATAACCTTGTTTTTCGGAGTTTCGGCGCCCTTTTTGAACACAATCAGATTTCCGAGCGGGTCAACGCTGTAATCGGCGTAATCCTTTATTTCGGAAATGATATAATCACGCACCTCATTCTCCCTGCCGGAGATGCCGTATAACTCACTTAAACTCTTAACTGTTTCCTTAAGCATCACGGTCGCTCCTTTCGAGAATGTAGGCAGCCGTAAGCTGAGCGACCGCCTCAACGTCGTCTACATTGACAACCTCAACGGCTGTGTGCATATTCCTCAGAGGAATCGACAGAAGAGCGGTTTTTACTCCGCCCGCCGATGTGCTTATCTCATCACAGTTTGTGCCCGTGCGCGAGCCCATAACATCGTACTGATATTTTATATTGTTCTTTTCCGCAAGCGACACAAGCGTTTCGGACATAGTGTTATCCAGCGCGGGGGCAAAGCCGACCATCGCTCCGCCGCCCGGTATTCCCGCTTCCTCATCCTTTACTCCCGGGGCTCTCGCGAAGCCGACATCGACGGCTACCGCCTCATCGGCGTTACTCGAAAAAGCGCCCGCGAGCGCGCCGCTGCCGCCCGTCTCCTCCTGAACGGAGAACAGAACGGTCAGGCCGCATGTTTCCCTGCCGCTGTTTTTAAGAATCTGAAGGCATCTGAGTATTGCCGCAACGCCCGCCCTGTCATCGAGGCAGGGGGATGTTATGCAGCCGCCGAGCAGTTGCGACTGCGGGGAATTGAAGGTGATTCTGTCGCCGGGCGAGACGAATTCCGACGCCTTCTCCTTCGACATACCTATATCGATATATACGCTGTCAAAATCGGCCGCCTCGTCCTCCTCGTCCTTCTTTGAAAGGTGCGGAGGAATGCTTGAGACAACGCCGTAAATTTTCTTTTTGCCCCATACCGTGACCTCGGAGGCGGACATGACTCTCGCGTCCGCGCCGCCGCATTTGGCTACGCGCAGAAAGCCGCTGTCGTCAATATAGGTCACTACAAGACCTATTCTGTCTATGTGGGCGTCGAGCAGGATGTTGACGCCTTTGCCCTCTTTTCTGCCCGTAACGCTGCCGAGAGCGTCCGTTTCGCAGGGCATATATTCGGAGAGATACTCAATCGCCTTTTTCGCGGCGTCGCCCTCATCGCCCGAAACTCCGCCGGCCGAGCAAAGGTCAAAAAGCAGTTCGGTTAAATTATAATCACTCATATCACTTTAACACCGCCGACAGGTCTGATGCTGAGCACATAGCAGGATTTTTCACCGAAAACGCCGGTCATAACCGCTTTGAACTCGCCGAGGAGTTCATCGGGAACAAACGCCTGGATTGTGCCCGCGAAGCCGCCGCCGTGAACTCTCCACGCGCCTTTGCCTTTGAGAATCTTCTCGCAAAGGGCAAGACCGATGCTCACGGGCTGGCTCTGAGGATCGGCGCAGGTAAACACGTTCTGGTTATACATATATGAGGAGCGTCCGCTCTCAATTACAAGGGCTTTGAACTTTTCAAAATCGCCCTGAGCGAGCGCCTGCGATTCGTCGAGCACTCTGTCGTTGTCGGCGTAGAAGTGAAGCGCCCTGAGCACCGCCCTGTCGCCGCATTTTTCCCTGATGAGCGGAATGTTCTCAACAAAACTCGCCTTGTCGGTCTCCCTTAAAACAGACGCGCCGAGGCACTGCGCCGCCGCTTCCATCTCGCTGCGAACGGCAGCGTAATCGTCGGTTAAATCGGAGTGGCTTCCGCCCGTGTTCACAATGCAGAGGCGGTGGCCGCAGGCGGCGAAATCAAAGTCGATTTTGTCAATAACGGGCTTTTCGGGGTTTTTGAAATCAATTTCAACAAAGCCGCCGACGGAGCAGGCGGTCTGGTCCATAAGTCCGCAGGGCTTGCCGAAAAACTCGTTTTCCGCCTTCTGGGCTATCTGCGCTATTTCAACGGCGCTCACAACGCCGTCATTGAAAAGGTTGTTTATAATCGTACCCACAAGCACCTCAAAAGCCGCGGACGAGGAAACGCCCGAGCCGGAAAGGACGTCCGAGGCGGTGGCTGCGTTGAATCCGCCGATTTTATAGCCCCTGCGGATGAACTCCGCGCACACTCCGCGCACGAGCGAAACGGATTTACCAGTCTCCTCCTGCTTGGGATACGGCTCCGACAGGTCAACAACATCCATTCTGTAGCCCTCGGATTTTATTCTTACAATGTTCTCGCCGTTCCCGGCGGCAAGACCGACGGCGTCAAGGTTCACGCCCGCCGCGAGCACTCTGCCTTTCTGGTGGTCGGTGTGGTTGCCGCATACCTCGGTTCTGCCGGGGGCGCTGAAAAAGCCGCACTCCTCCGCCGCTCCGTAGAGTTCCTCAAACGAGCGGGCTATTCTTTCATATCTGCTCTTCTGAAGGCCGATGTTCTCACTGCCGTAAAGCATGGCGAAGGTGCCGTCAAATTCACTGCCCCTTAAATCTTCAAGAAGTTTTTCGTAATTTCTGAGTGTAACTGCCATTGTGCCGTCTCCTTATGATTCTTTTTCTTTTTTGCTGTTTTTGGTTTTTTTGACGATGTGTTCGACAAACATAATAACGCCGTTTGTGGAAAGAAGGGTGATGGCGCTGAGTATGCATATAATCGTCAGCGGAAGCAGGAAGCCGATTGAAAGCGGATCAAAGGCGTTGCGGCCGACGATTGTGTATGAAACGAGTCTCGGAAGGAAGCCGAGGGTTGAGAGAAGCAGGAACTTGCGGTAGCCGAAGTTCATTGAGCCGTAAAGGGACGAAACCGTGTTTACGGGAATGCCCGGTATTACGCAGAGCATAACGAGAAGCCAGGGGTTGCCGCTGCCGTCCTGCAAAAGAAGCTTGCGCGCGCCGTTTACCTTGTTCACCATTTTCCACGCCATTCCGCCGCCCACAAAATAGCCCCAGAAATATTTGTAGGTGTACATTAAGCTTGTGCCGAGAATGCTCAGCGGAATTGCTATATAGGTGGGGAACATAAGACCCGCGAAAAAGCATACGGTTGATGTCGGGTAAATCGGAATAAAGAACTTTATGACATACAGCAGAAGAATCATCAGCGCTACCTTCCACGGCTGGGGTATGTGGAGGATATAATTCTTGAGCTGGTCGAGTTTCAAAAGAAGATTGTCGTACCACACCCACATCGCGTGGTATTTCCGAAGTGACATAACGACTATAAGAAGCAGGCCGAACGCAAGCAGAATAAGGCCCGCGAATGTAACCATTCTGTTTTTACTGCCTTTTTTTAACAGTTCAGCCACTTCCTTTCTTAAACATATTCAATTAATTATATATTATATTATAAAATTGGTCAAGCAAAATTAAGTTTTGCCGCCGAAAAAAATACGCTCTTTTCTATTCCATTTCAGCGGCGGTTCTGCTATAATTAATTGAAATAATTTCGGAGGTGCTTTATGAAAGCGGTACTGCTTGACGCCTATGCCACGAACCCCGGCGATTTAAGCTGGGAGGGCATTGAAAAATTATGCGATATAACGATATTCGACCGCACTCCCGCGGAACTTATTCCCGAGAGATGCGCGGGCTGTGAGATTATACTTACAAACAAAACCCCTTTAAGGCGCGAAACGCTTGAGAAACTGCCGGATGTAAAATACATCGGGCTTCTGAGCACGGGCTACAATGTTGTGGATATCGATTACTGTAAAGAGAAAAACATTCCCGTGTGCAATATTCCCGCATACTCCACGAACACCGTCGCTCAGCTGACCTTCGCGTTCATTCTCGAATTCTGCTCGCGAGTGGGAGTTCACAGCGAGGCGGTTCACAACAAGGAGTGGACGAACTGCTCGGATTTCTGCTTCTGGAAGGCGCCGCTTGTGGAGCTGAGCGGCAAATCGATAGGCATAATCGGGCTCGGCTCAATCGGCAAAAAGGTGGCAGACATAGCCGCGGCTTTCGGCATGGAAATATACGCCTGCACAAACCACCCCGCCCCCTACGGTAATGTAAAATTCGTCGATATGGACGAACTGCTCGCAAAGAGCGATTTTGTAACGGTTCACACTCCGCTCACTCCGAAAACCGAGAAAATGGTGAACGCCGGTTTCCTTAAAAAGATGAAGCCGACCGCCTTCCTGATTAACACATCACGAGGGCCCGCGGTGGATGACGCGGCGCTCGCGGACGCGCTCAATTCGGGCGAAATAGCGGGAGCGGGTCTCGATGTTCTCACAACCGAGCCGCCCCTCCCCGACAACCCGCTTGTGGGCTGTAAGAACTGCTTTATCACCCCGCACATCGCCTGGGCGGCGTTTGAGTGCAGGGAACGGCTTATCGATATTCTGACAGCGAATCTCAGGGGCTTCCTTGAGGGGAATGTGCAGAATTGTGTGTGGTGAAAAGTTTAACGGCACGGGTTTCCGTGCCGTTTTTTATGGGAAAATATGTTTTTGTCGACGGTAGTGCGGCGGGATGATTTTTCGCCACACCCGTCTTGCTCGTTTCACTCGCAATCCACCCTCTCCGTTCCCGGAGAGGGCTGTTTCAGATGAACACTTAGTTTTGTTTATCACATCGAATGTGGCGGAAATGAAGTACATGTGTCAAATTACACATGAAAACAGGTTGACATTGTGGCCCTCTCCGAGAACGGAGAGGGTGCCCCGAAGGGGTGGGTGTGGCGAACGGCACGGAAGAATTCGTGCCCTACATGGATAAATGAATTATGAAATGGTTTGGCGGCGGGATGAGGTCATCCCGCCCTACGGTGAAAACAAGAC
>JAEEGL015918286.1_pt1 | contig 108049 bp, 99 predicted proteins | sample 9134231 | NCBI WGS metagenome assembly JAEEGL01 (sample SAMN16246548, study PRJNA631951) | gut metagenome | biome: gut microbiome; feature: rumen; material: fiber-attached | host: Bos | place: Iran: Karaj | collected 2018-10
ATATGCGGACGGATGGATAATGTTTGGAAAGGAATAACCGATAGCTTCTGCTTTTTCATAGAGCGACTGACGAAGCTTGTTCTTACCGATGGTTACAAGAAGGAGCTTGTATTCCGGAAAGTGCTCCTCCATATCGTCTGTTGTACCAATCACCTTCACGCCATCAATAAGCTCTGCATCCCCATCATCAAGAAAAGCACAGTCATAGTGGCTGGATGCGTGTTCCAGAACAACTCGTCCAAACCCTCCCGCTCCTACCAGTAATAGTTTCTCCATTCTCGTCAACCCTTAATTGTGTCTGACTCCCTTTAGTTCTTCCTGAACGTAATCCGTTGTCAGAATCTTTTTTACAACACCATCTACATCAAGTCGTACCGTATTATGGCTTGTGTAACTTTCCTCGGCCTGCGTTACAACTTTTCCCTGAACAAAGTACTTATCATAGTTTAGATCGCGGTTATCGGCAGCGACACGGAAGTAGTGGCCCATATCTTCTGCCCGAAGTCTCTCTTCTCTGGTCATTAACGTCTCATAAAGTTTCTCGCCATGACGTGTACCAATGATGTTGGTTCCGGTATCGCCAAACAGCTGTTGAACACCTTTTGCAAGGTCACCGATAGTGCTTGCATCCGCTTTCTGAATAAACAAATCGCCGGGATTGGCATGATTAAATGCAAAACGAACAAGCTCAACGGCCTCATCAAGATTCATCAGGAATCGCGTCATTTCAGGATTCGTGATAGTAATCGGGTTCCCTGCATGAATCTGATCAATAAACAGCGGGATAACAGATCCTCTTGAACACATTACATTGCCATAGCGAGTGCAGCAGATTACAGTATCGGAGCGTTCAGCAGCAACACGGGCATTAGCATATATTACATGCTCCATCATTGCCTTAGAAATACCCATTGCATTGATCGGATATGCAGCCTTGTCTGTGCTCAGACACACAACTCTCTTCACACCAGCATCAATCGCAGCGTGAAGAACATTATCTGTTCCCTCAACATTCGTCTTGACAGCCTGCATGGGGAAGAACTCACAAGAAGGCACCTGCTTTAGCGCGGCGGCGTGAAAGATATAGTCAACGCCGGGCATAGCGTCGGCAATAGAGCGAGGGTCACGGACATCGCCCACATAAAACTTGACTTTCTTCGCTGCATTCGGGTGCTTCGCCTGAAGCTCATGCCGCATATCATCCTGCTTCTTTTCGTCCCGGCTGAAGATACGGATCTGGCCGATATCTGTTTCCAAGAAATGCTTTAATACTGTATTTCCGAAGGATCCGGTTCCTCCGGTGATCATCAATGTTGCTCCACTGAAATCGCTCATTGATCATTTCCCTCCATTATTATCAACGATGCTCTTTTGCTGGATGAATAAGCAACTCCCATCGAAAAGCCTTTCCGTAAGCAAACCGTATCGATCACTTTCTTACAGTCTCCAGAAACGCATGCCGGATGCCTTCAACTCATCCATACGATAGAGGCTCTTAACATCAATCAAGACTTTTTCTTCATCCAGGATTTCCTTTTTGAACAAAGTTTTCAGCTGCATCATAGACATAGAACGGAATTCATTGTGTCCTACGGCAACGATTACGCAGTCTGCTTTCGGAATGTTCTCCCATGCCACCAGGTCAACGCCATATTCATGCTTTGCAACAGCTGCATCCGCCCAAGGATCCGTGACGATGGGATTGATATCATACTCTTTCAGTCGATTGATAATGTCGACGACCTTGCTGTTCCGGGTGTCCGGGCAGTTCTCCTTAAAAGTGATACCGAGGATAACAACCGTAGCCTTCTTCGGGGCCATGCCTGCTTCGATCATCTCTTTGATCGCTGCATCAGCAACAAAGCCGCCCATGCTGTCGTTGACCTTACGGCCGTTGAGTATAATCTGGCTGTGATAACCGAGCATCTCTGCTGCATGGGTCAAATAGTAAGGATCAACTCCGATACAATGCCCACCGACAAGACCGGGTCGGAATCCCAAAGCGTTCCACTTAGAGTTCATGCCATACAGCACTTCATCCGTATCAATGCCCATACGATCGCAAATCATAGCAATCTCGTTCATGAACGCGATATTGATGTCGCGCTGGCTGTTCTCAACCACCTTGACCGCTTCTGCTGTTTTAATGGTGGATACCGGAACTGTGCCGGCTTTAATCACGATATCGTAAACCTTTTTTATCTCCCTGGCAGATTCTTCGTCCATGCCAGAAACGATCTTACGGATTGTAGTCAATGTGTGCACTCTGTCACCGGGATTAATGCGTTCGGGGCTGTAACCGATCTTCCAGTCCACTCCGCACTTGAGCCCGGACTCCTTCTCAATAATCGGAACACAGGTATCTTCTGTTACGCCGGGATATACTGTAGACTCAAAGACGACAATGCTGCCAGGCGTCAAATTCTGACCGACGGTTCTCGACGCACCCTCTACCGGTCGCAGATCAGGCGTTGTATCCGGATTGACAGGGGTCGGTACGGCCACAATAATGAACTTGGCTTCTTTCAAGCGTGTCGGGTCTGCTGTAAAGTCCACCGTTGTATTCTTAATTGCTTCACCGACCTCATTGGTAGCATCGATGCCGTTCCTATATTCGTTTACCCGCTTCTCATTGATATCAAAGCCGATAACCTTGATATGCTTTGCAAATTCCACCGCAATGGGCATCCCTACATAGCCAAGGCCTACAAGGGCAAGCTTTTCGGTGCCGGAAATCAGGCCTTGGTAAATCGTATGAAAATTCATCTTTGAGACTCCTTCTTTTCTTTTGCTGTTCAATCGACCGTGAAATCGGTTTATAAGTACTTAATGGTGCATCGCAGATACAACGCCTTAATGTGCAACTATACTGTTTGCCTTCACAGAACTTTCTTCAGTTCTGCAACAACAAAATCTATCTCTTCCTTAGTCTTATATGGATCAAGGGGAAGACTGAGGACGGTAGCGCACAATTGCTCTGTAACCAGACAATCTGCAATCGCAGAATCCGTTCCAGAAAATGCGCCTTGCAGATGCATTGGTTTAGGGTAATAAACCATGGACGGAATACCAACGGCTTTCAGCTTTGCCTGGAGTTCTTTCCGATCCGCTTCTGTTGGCAATTGCACCGTATATTGGGCCCACGAGCTATTGAAGCCACTTTTGAGCATAGGCAGGACCAGATCAGTATCCTTCAACCCTTCGGTATACCATCCGGCAACCTTGTTCACATCAGCCAGTTCGTAATCGACAAAAGCTTTGAATTTCGGCAAAAGGATAGCAGCTTGTAGAGTATCCAAACGGCTGTTTTTACCAAGCCGGATGTTATTATACTTCGCGTTCGGATCGCTTGGATTACCGGTATCCTTACCGTGAACACAGATTGAGCGAATCAATGTCGCCCACTCATCGTTATCGGTAAAGATCGCACCCCCGTCGCCATAGCATCCGAGAGGTTTCGCCGGAAAGAAGGATGTCGTGGAGATATCGCCAAAGCTACAGGCCATCTTGCCTTCAATACTACCGCCGAATCCTTGTGCAGCATCCTCCAATAAGAGAAGGTCATACTTCTCGCAGACAGCCTTAATTGCCGGATAATCAGCCGGAAGACCAAACAAATCAACTGCGACAACCGCTTTTGCCTGATACTTGCCTTCTGAAATAACCTTCTTGACAGCTTCTTCCAATTTCACAGCATCCAAATTATACGTCCTTTGGTCCACATCAACATAGATGGGAGTTGCGCCCTCATCTGCCGGACATTCACCAGACGAGAAGAACGTGAAATCAGGGACGAATACTGCATCTCCTTTTCCCACGCCCCACGCTCTCAGAGCGATTGTGATAGCATCCGTTCCGTTGGCACAGGTAATACAGTGCTTGACGCCTACATACTCTGCCAGTGCAGTCTCCAACTCCTTCACTTGAGGACCGGAAATGAAGTGTGCTGAAGCTGCCACCTCCATCATTGCTTTATCAATCTGGGGTTTGAGGGCCTCATACTGCTTTGGTAAATCTCTGAATTGCATTTACTTTATTTCCTCCAAGCCTTTATCAGCTTTTTTATATGTGCGACCGCATCTGTTGCAGATAAGATCGTCAGAAAGAATATCTCCGCATTCGCAGGCCCAGCCACGGATACGGGCGGGAACGCCCATCATCAAAGCATGATTCGGAACGTTTGAGGTAACAACAGCTCCGGCAGCAATCATTGCCCATTCACCAACTGTATGACCACAGACAACCGTGGCGTTCGCCCCGATGGACGCACCTCGCTTGATGAGGGTCTTTATATACGCGGCTCTTCCTTTCGGATATTTAGCCCGTGGCGTCAGGTCATTGGTGAACACACATGAAGGACCGCAGAAAACGTCATCTTCCAGTTCTACGCCTTCATAGAGGGATACGTTATTCTGCAGCTTACAGCCGTCTCCAACCTTCACGTTGTTGCTAACGTTCACGTTCTGTCCAAGGGAGCATTTTTTTCCAATTCTCGCACCTTGCTGAATATGACTAAAATGCCAGATCTTCGTTCCCTCTCCAATGACAACGCCCTCATCCACAACGCTTGTTGGATGAACAAAATATTCGTTCATTTAAGCCTCCTGCTTATCAAATCTACCAACAAAATCCATCGTGGAACAGCTCTCCAACGGAAGCTTTATCGGTCTATGTTCAGCCGCGGATTTATAGATTGCAAGAACAAGCTCAAGAGCGCGCTTACCTGCTTCAGCATCGACCAAGGGTGCACGGTGATGATCAATTGCATCAATTACGTCGGCATAGAGAGGGGTATGCCCAAATCCATAGATGTTCGGAGGATTCTCGCTAAAGCGTTTTTTGACCTCGTCCGGATCATCCAGATCATCGGCGAATCGCCACTCTTCAATGATGTTGTTACTTGTACCGGCTGCTTTTGCCGTTCCCTTCTCGCCAAAGATGTACAGAGTCTCCTCAAGATTTTTCGGATAAACGTTCGTAGTACCTTCTATCAGTCCATAGGAACCATTAGAAAACTTCACCAACGCCATGCCAAGGTCTTCCGCTTCCAGATATGGGTGCTCAAGCTGATCTGTATAGGCCGTGACCTCTTCCACCTCATCCCCCATAAACCATCGGAGCAAGTCAATGTTATGAATGCACTGATTCATTAAACAGCCGCCGTCCTGTGCCCAGGTGCCACGCCACGGTGCCTGATCATAGTAGCTTTTTCCACGGTTCCAACGAACATGCGCCGCGCCATGGGATAAACGACCGAAGCGTCCGGCTTCAAGAGCCTTCCGCATATACTGAACCGACTTGTTAAAGCGATTTTGATGATTGGCGCAGACAACAACGCCTGCCTTCTTTCCCGCTTGAATGATGGCATCCGCATCCGCGATAGACAGTGCTATAGGCTTCTCTATAATCACATGGCATCCAGCTGCGATACAATCCAGAGCGATAGCAGCGTGTTTTCCGGATTCCGTCGCAATCGCCACGAGCTCCGGATTTTCCTTCTCCAACAATTCTCTGTAGTCGGCATACTTCCGAACTGCATCCAGTCCGAAACGCTCCGACTTTTCCTGCATGACCTCCGGAACGATATCGCACATAGCGACAAATTCCAGATGGTTGTTTTTCGCTGCTTCGATATGATTCGGCGAAATGCGGCCACAGCCGATGAGAGCATACTTCATTAGTGTCTTGTCCTTTCCCATTCGTTAATAATTCTGCATATTTTCTCAGCAGCATGGCCATCGCCAAACGGCTGATACGATGGATCAATGGTTTGCTCTTTGCCCAGTTTATTGAGGATGTCTTTATAGTCTGCTTTAGCGAGCTGGTTTCTGTTATCAACCATGGTTTCAGGCCAGACAACATAATCCAAAACGAAAACACATTGGACACCAGCATAAAAGGCCTCGCACTGAAGTCCGCCGGAATCCGTGACGATTTTCTTTGCATTTTTCGTGAGATGAACAGAATCGGAATAACCTACTGGCTGTGTAAGAATGATATTGGTAAATCCCTCCTTCTCCACGATCCGTTTTGCTCTCTCATGATTCCTTGGATGAACTGCATAGATGGTTGGCGCATCCAGACTGTTCATTGCCAAAAGAATTTCCGTCAGCGGCGCATCGCTGTATGTATTTTCCTGACGATGGCAGGTCATGTAGTAATATTGATCCGGGATCTTCACAGGATTACCATCAAAGTCAAGAATGCTCGGTTGTTCCCAAGGAAGATCTGCAAAATGCAAGAAGGAATCATACATGATGTTGCCTACACAAAACGATCGATCTCCAAGTCCTTCCTTCTTCAGCTTGTCCAAAGCATCCTCTGTCGCGCAGAAATCCAGCGTAGCAACGTGATCTGTTGTAATCCGGTTGACCTCTTCCGGACTATCCAGCGTGCCAAGGCGGTTACCTGCTTCAACATGAATAACCGGTATATGAAGCTTTACAGCTGCAAGTGCGGCAGCAAGTGTGGAGTTGGTATCTCCGTAGACCAGCAGGGCATCCGGCTCTTCTTTAACCAATATCTCCTCGATTCCCACCAGCATCTTTGCCGTCATCTGCGCATGGGAACCGCCGGAAACACCGAGGTTATAATCCGGTTCCGGAATGCCCATCTCGCGGAAGAAAACTGCGGACATATTGTCATCGAAGTGCTGACCTGTATGGACAAGGATTTCCTGATGATACTTCCGAAGGGCTCTTGATCCTGCTGCTGCTTTAATAAATTGTGGTCTTGCACCGACTACAGTGACAATTTTCATACTTTTTTCTACCTTCCCAATTTATTTAATAATGGCCGCAAAAACTCTTTGAAATACACGTTTTTTACCAGTACCATAAATACAGCGTAGACTGTTACAGACGCACTAATGGCAACAATCGTCTTAATAATCGTATTGCTTATATAAGAATTTGCAAGAAAACAAACCGCCACAACACCAATACTGCCAACAATGCATTCAATCAGGTTGCGAATATCAATGATCCTCTCTTTTACCACTTGCTTCGAATAATATGTCATGATAGAGGCGTTTATCAGTTCGGCAGCAAGTGTGGTTATCGCAGCTCCAATTATGCCAATCTTTCTTAATAGGATCAGATTCAATACTATATTTGAAATTGCAGCAATCAATGTCGATGTAAAACATTTTTTGTCTTTTCGATTAGCGATAAGAACACAGTTCATCATGAATGATCCAATCATCGCAAAAATGATAGAAATCGAAAGCACTTTCATGGCCGGATTTCCACTTATATACTGACTACCTCCAGCTAACAATATTACCGTATCGCTTATCATAAACAAGCCAACAGACACTGGTATTAACATTAGGGCTAAATAATTGAATATTCTCTTTAATAGAAAATGATACTGAGTAGAATCTCGCTCTATTACACTTGTGACTCTCGGGAGAGCAACTATAACAATGGCATTCAATATTTGCTTTATCATGCTATAGACTTTTGATGAAAGGCTATAAATGCCAACGATTTCATTATTATAATAGAATCCAAGCATAATAATATCCGAATTAACAAATATCATCATCGCGATAGTATTTGCGAATAATGTAAGCAGTGGAACGATATGCTTTTTAAACTGCATGTTTCGCGTTATTCTAAATTTTGCATATCGTCTCGTGTAAAAGATGTTAGGTATATTCCCGCCAAAGCTAGCCAATACAGCAAGTACGCAATATATCCAAACGTCTTTGTCATTCTTAACGAAGAAAAACATTGCAACTAATGCTATTAACTGTATTGCAATATACCTTAGGGTAATATAAAGATAATCCTCGTATATCGTATTAAGCCAATCTCGCCCAAACAGAGATAGGATAATGGCCAGGCTTTCAATTGAAATATATAATATGTACTGTCTAATTGTGCCAATCCCTAAAGTAAAAGAAAACAGCAATGCTAATGCTAGAGCAGATGAAATAACATTTATAGTAAATATTTCCGATGAAAACTTATCTAATTTCGTCTTGTCATCTCTTATTCTCGCCCCTTCTCTGACAGAATATGTCTGAACACCTAAAGCAGCTATCATTACAAAATAAGAAACAAAAGACCAAGAAAAACTATATGCTCCATAGCCCTCGCTACCAAGTTTTCTTGATATGTATGGAAATGTTATCAGTGGAAATACTATTGCGCAGCAATGCTTAATGATATTAAGTACTGCATTTATTTCAAAACCTTTTTTATCTGCAGTTTCCTTCATCTTGTTAGCACTTTCTTTCTGGGATCTTAAACACTATTAACATAAGCAATGTCTGAATAGTAATTAACCCATTTTCGTTCATCCTTCTTTCAGATCAACCTTCGACAAGCTTTCGTAGCAAGACTTTATAGCTATCCCAATTATACTTTTCAACAGTTGTTAGATACGATTTACGCTTCATCCTTAATATTTCCTGAGGGTGCTCCTGAATATATATCAACGCTCTTGCAAGATCTTCTTTATTCTCATGATCTATTAAGATTCCGCACTGGTTTTCTTCTATTATTTGTTTAACTTCCAAGTTTAAGCTACACCCAAGTAATGCTAATCCCAACGACATATACTCAAACAGCTTGTTAGGCATTGCGTAATTGCCGGGCATGGTATAAGAGTCAAAGCGCATAATGCCAACTCCATATTTACTTAGTTCACTAAAGGCTTCCTCTCTGGGCATCCAACCTTTAAAAACAAAATAATTCTGTAACTGCTCCTTTTCAACCAGATCCTCTAAAGAACCAGGTGTTATTTCTCCATTTTTGTTCCCACCTATTATCGTAATTTGGCAAGGCACCCCTTTACTTTTTAATATTTTAGCTGCACCTATAAACATTTCAATTTGCTTAGATTTACCAAATTGCCCCATATAGACAAGCTCTGTGCTGTTATTCTCTTCATAATCATCTGAGCTATCGGTTTTGAAAACACTTGGCAAAAAATAACTATTTGAGTTATATTTCTTAAAACGTTCCGTCATCGTCTGGTTGACCGATGTGACACCGTCGATTCTCTTCACAATCCCGTTGATCATAGTCATGAGCATGCTCCCAGCCAATCGATTTATAGGCATAAACTTTGTTGCATGATCAAACCAGTGCTCATATGCTTCATGACAGTCAAAATACAGTTTAACTTTTCTCTTCTTCTTTTCCTTCCTATAATAATGGTAGGCAGGAAGCAGAGCATCTGGCTCGTGACACGTCATACTGTCCGGGTGCACGTCCTCAATGACCTTACGAAGTGCTGACAGAGATTTCATCCTCTGGATCATTCCCTTGCCTTGAGGGAAGCCGTGCAAATAAATTCCGTCTGCTGTAAGTTGGGATTCTATGTTTGGCGATGTGTTGTGCACTTCATACCCGCATTTTACCAACGTCTTGCCCTCTTTATCATATACGCGCCCATCGAAAGGCGGATGTTTGGCACACACATTCATAACGACAATTTTCTTCATATGTTTTCTCCAATTCCTAAATTACCGAATTGTCTTTAATTGTCCGTTTTTTATTGTTTTCACTTCAGTTATCACTTCATAAATCTAATTAGCCAGATGCAAAATCCTCGTCTAGTCCTTTATCATCACCAAAGAAATTACAAGTATTCATTAACATCATGATCAATATTAATATTGGCAACCCGCCTGTAATTATAGTAATCAATAACGAGTTATCATTCATTGTGACAGCCCAATATGAAAATGCGCCAACTTTTACAGGTAGTGGTAGTTTATCAGTCGTGCAATCAATCAACCAGAACAAAAAGCCTATAATAACTGCAACTATTAGCATGCCAACAAACCCAAAGTCTGCAAAACCGTATGAAAAAACGCCTGTATTTCCATTACTCCCACTGTTTCTAAAATACGCCTCAACTATGTATCCTATTGGCCGATCATATTTATACTCAGAGAAAAAAAGTCGACCGAGCGCAGATCCTGACAATTGCAGAAAGTCATGAGACGAAAAGTATTCGAAGTAATGAAACTGGTTCTTTACAGGAACAAATAATGTTCTATATGGCAAAAACACTCTAAGAGCTATTGTTATACCAAGTACATCAAGAAAATATGCAACCACGTTACCAACACTAAATATGGTTATTATTTTTCTTATTGCTTTTCTTTTCAAAACCAGCACAAAGACTATAATCATTAAAACCGTAGAGGCCAAAAATGTCTTGTGACCATACGACATATAAAGTCCTATTTGTAGTAAAAAAGCTAATGCAAGTGGTCCCTTCTTTCTTCTCAAGAACATATAAGAACTCATTGCAGGAAATAAAGCCCTTGCGCTCCAATTCATCAAATAACCATCAATTGACCTCAGGTTATTGTATTCATCTCGAATGTCATATACATTCCGAAAATTTAATGCACGAAGATCAATGCCGCCTCGTTTAAGTATTAGATACACCGTCATTAATGTGTAAATAGCAAATATGGCATTAAAAAACGAATATGATACACTTCTTCCAATTAGGAACCTTCTGGTTCGCATCAGTCTACACCAGAAAGAAATAATGATAATGCATAATATTTCACATGTCACATATGAGGAATCCATATCATTCATCCAATAATACGAAATCAAAGGAATCCACATTATAAGAGTCATAAACAGAAACAAGTATGTTGATGGTTTGTTTGGATTCTTGGGCTGAGCCACAAATATCAAGATGAATAATAGCCAAGAATACACCATTTTGTTAATGTTAGTGTTTGTTGTCAACAAAGCATAACTGTATAAAGGTGAAATTCTATATATATAAACTGCTTCTATAATTACTTTGTATAAGCATAAAGAAACAAATAAGAAAAAACCTTCTCTAGATATTATTCTTAGACGAGAAATAGAAAACAATTGGTTGTCATCCTTTACCATTGAAATCTCCCTACCTCATCGGATATGTTTTCGCTCTCATGGGGTGTGCTGTAAGCAGTAATCTTTTTATAAATAGTTATAATAGTCTGCCATCAATTCCCAACGATTATTGAACTCATTTAATTGATCCAATCAGCTTGCAAGGGTCATCAAAGAGCTCGCTAAACTCCTTGATTTTATCCTCAGGCCAATCCCACCAGTGTATTTCTCTCAAACTGTTAATCATCTCTGTATCAAACCGTTTCCTTATCTCTTTGGCTGGTACACCTGCTACGACAGAATACGGTTCCACATCTTTAGTCACAACTGCATGCGTGCCAATAACTGCGCCATCACCTATTGTGATCCCTGGCATTATGTATACACATTCCCCTATCCAAACATCATTTCCAATCATTACTTTCTTTGAAGGCTGATACTGGATATTAGCAAAATTCTTTCCAAGTATGTTTCTACCCTGCAGGAAAACTGGTGAAGTGGACACATAGTTCAAAGGGTGCATCCCTCCGCCAATGCCACAGTTCCCTCCTATAGAGCAGAAATTTCCAATTTCAGAATCCGTAATATGCGTATAACTTCCAACATATGAGTACCGACCCATCTTAACTTTCGTCAAGGCCGCGCCACTGGCAACCTTTGCGGTTTTATCAATTTGGCAATGATTGAATGAAGGAATATGCAATTTACGTAAGATACGTGCGAGATAATATGTTTTTATCACTATCTTTTTCTCCCAGTTATTATTTCCGCGTACCTGTGACTATTGGCGGTTTTAGTCATATTTTTATAAAAGAATTCGCTTGTATTCACTTCAATATTACCATTCTCAATCTTCGTAATGGCATCGGCTAGTTCTTTCGGATCATCACTGTCTACAAGCAAACAGCCTGTCTCCTTTGCCACGCGTTTACCGAACGCACTCGTTTTACCTATTGCAAATATAACCGGCTTTTGACATGCCATGCATGTGGCCGTTTTGGACGGCAACGCTGTTTTGTACACTCCCTGCTTCAAAGGAATGACATTGACCCCTGCAAGTCCATATATTGAAGGCGCTAATTCAGCTGGCTGCATCGGTATAAATGAGATATTCTTTATTCCATATTCTTGGGCTCGAGCCTGAAGCTTATCACGATAAACTCCGTTCCCAATTATTTGAAACCATATGCTTTGATGTTCTTTCAGGAGTTTTGCAGCTTCAATGATGACGTCAACGTTCTGCATCATACCAATATTTCCGGCATAAACAACATTAAAGTAACCTTCCCTGAATATATGCGAAACAGCCTCTGCGTTAAATGACGCAGGATCGTAAGCCCTATCCCCGTATGACCAGTTATAGACTACTTCGACTTTCGTTGGTTCGACGCCGCAATCGCTCACAAGCAATTCTTTCATGTCTTCGGATATCGTAATGATATGATCCGAATGCTTGTATGCATAACTCTGTATAGACTTTAACAGTCTATAAGGCAGGCTTTTCTCCGACAATGTTCCACTAAATACCGTGTTCTGTGGAAATGTATCCTGCACATTAAACGTTTTGATTGCTTTCGGTTGTTGTTTATGTAATGCCCTGAATACAAGTCCTGCCACATTGGAAGATTGTACAAACACCGCATCATAACTGGATTTGAGATATTTTTTACACCTATTTATGTACTCAATATCTTTCAAATATCTGGCTATTAGATTGTTCTTGTTTGATGCTGTTACCGGAATAGAAATACACTGAATACCTTTACCCATCAATTCATCCGGTAAATCTTCCTTCTCGCCATCCACTTTCTTTTTTAGAACAGTTACGCGATTTCCTGCTGCCGTTAGTTCATCTAATATAGCGATCAGCAAGTGTCTGGATGTCGTTTGGAAGCTTGTACTCATCCAAAAAAGAATATTCAATAGGGTGTCCTCCTATTTTGCTCCCCGGTATAATCAATTGGTGTCTACTTCAGTGTGTCAACTAGCCAGTTCATCATTTTTCGCTTTTCTTCATTCAGGAAAGAGCTATCAAGCGTTACCGGATGTTCAGAAATCTCTCCGGCTCCGACACGTTCTAAAAGTCCTACACGGTTAGTTTCAGAGAAAAGCATCGCTGCATTTCCGAAAGCCATCGTCACTGCACAGGCATGGACTCTATCTGATAATGTAAGGGTCGAATTTGCATACAGTTCAAGATAACCATAGGGGAGATCTGCACAGAATGAATTCCCTTGTCCATAAATTTTTTTTCTATAGTGTGGATGAAATCTATGATCTGTTCGGAATACTGCATAATCTCCAATTCTATCGGGCCGTTTCTTCTGCGGGAGTATACTGGCAATATAAATCAGCGCATCTGAAAACCTGTCAGTTTTCATAGCTGTTTTCGTTAAAACCCCCTCGTGCTTTACATGCCACTGAAGCCCATCAAATTCAAATGAATCGGGTTCCTTATTCTCATCCATCCATACTTTAGGCTCCTGGATTTTATCGAAATTCATCGTAATGAATTTCTCAGTTATAGGAGCGCTGTGATAGTAATCCGGCGTAAAGAATGAGAAGCAGATACCGTCATAAGCATGTTCTGCATACTTTCCGAAAGCCTCATACGTCTTATGATCTCGGCTGGAAAGAATAAACAGGGGATGCTGCTCAAAGAAAGTCTGGCACTCTTTCAGCGAATCCTCAGTCATCTTCATCATGCCTGCGCTGAGAATGATCAATCGGACTCCCCGTTTTTCCAAGTCAATCAGAATGTCTTTCCAGAGCATGAGAAAATATTTGGAGAGGACAGGACCGGCAAGAACTAAATAATCCACATTGAGTTTTGATATGTAGTTCAATTGATTCCTGTCTGGATACAATCTTTTCCCATACCCAGTGGTATAGGTCTGATAATCTGAAACAACGGTAACATTTTCATCACCGAGGATCCGTTTCAGTACATACTCTACTCCTAAGCTAAAAAAAGCGTTTCCGATATTTGTGCACCAGAAACCAGTGCAATATGCAGCTTTCTTAGGCATAAAACGTCCTCCAATTCAAATAATACTGGATTATGCGTGTACTGCTTTTGTGCTTTTCGCTTACATTGAAAGTAGAGATCTTTAACATTAATAACTCCCCCAAAAAAACATGATGAAATGCTCTATGGCCATATTTCACGCCATGTGGGAGCGTACAAGATGACTTTCTTTTCGGCAGGAATGTCGAGTTTCTTCCTCGTCTCCATTCTGCGCTCATCTGTAACATTCCAAAGCTCTTCATTTCTCGGAAGTCCACACCTTAAATAACTGCTCTCCTTAGCTCGGAATGCAGTTTTATAAACTTTCTCGTCATAATCGCCACAGACGCATAGATGATCTACAGAATCAAAGTTAAAATCATTCCGACCTGCGACATCATTTCCAACATGCTTCAATGCAATGCCATGCCATGTGTTCAGATACTGTTGACCTTTTTTCTTAAACCGCAGCCCGCGTTCAATATTTGTATTGCTAATCCAATACTTGGCTCTCAGCGCCGTTATAAAGTACGCAGGGGTATCAATTTTCACAGTTTCAAGATTCGGAAACTTTGAAGGGTCTTCAAATGCCCAGATGCACTTATATTCACTGTACTCCGCGTGTGATTTCAAATAATCATAAATAGCTTTGGGGCTATCGTTAAAGCTCAGGCCCATAAACGAGACAAAAAGAATGAGATTCTCATCCGTTTTGATAAACTGTCCCGCTGTTCTGAACAGAAAGCCCATCACGACACGGTAAATAGCCTGAATAGCCACATTATGCTTAAGAATGTAAATAAGTCTTCGACGCATATACTGCTCTTATTTTCCCGGATCTGTATTGATCTCATCGTGATTAACCTTGCTCTTTCCATCAACATCAGCGGCGTCATACAAATCTTTCTTGATCTGGCTGCTGCTAATCTCCGGTGTTCTTGGCAAGTACACGACCTCAACTCCCTCCTCTTTCAGGAAGTCGAACTTTCCTTTCCAGTCATCGCCCATCACGAATGTATCGATGTGATACTCATGCATATCGGTGCGCTTTTGACTCCAACTTTCTTCAGGGATTACCAAATCTACATAGCGAACCGCTTCTACCAGTGCTTTCCGCTGCTCGTAGGAGAAGTAGCATTTCTTGTGCTTTTCATTCCAGTTGAACTCATCCGAGGAAATCACTACGATCAAGTAGTCTCCGAGAGCTTTTGCCCGTCTAAGAAGATTGATATGTCCATAATGAAGCAAATCGAATGTGCCGTAAGTAATAACGCGTTTCATTTCATAATCTCCTTTCGCTCTTACGTTCACCAAAAGGGAATATCATTTGCAATGAAGACAATCGCCTAAGCGATCGTCTTGAAATGTCCCAAAACGAGTGGAAGGACATGCAAATCGGCCTGGAATTTTGCCATTTCCACCCTGTTTTCTCGATGTTTTCACCGCTTTTACAGCCCTTCTTCGTTATCTGCCCGGCTGCAATATCTTAGATACTTTCAAGAAAGGTTTATGAATCCGACAATCCAAGTTCTTTCATTAACTCTTGTGCTTTTTGCAACTCGACATGATCGCTTTTTCTCACCGCCTTTATCTGTTGAATAAGCTTGCTTCTTCTTTCTTTTCCCAGCCAGCTTTTCAACCGTTTGGCATAATAATACAAAAATGAATGCGCATCATCGTCTCCGTTGTTATTATAGTATTCCCTAACCTGATACTTGGACGGAAATACTCGACTGAGAAGATACTTTAGCCCTGTATGTTTTCTCTGCCTCGCTAAATATCGAAAACTATCCGATCCAAAGACTCCTCCCTGGAGAACATAGTGTTCCAGTTGCTCTGTCGTCTTTGTATGATCCGCTCCCGACATCCATACTTCCGTTAATCTGCAGCAATTCACATAAAACGCCAACATGCCGCATCTGTCGAACAGCTTGTTTATTTCTTCTTCATTATAGTGCAACTTTGTTCGCAAAAGCCATAAATCCAAAAAAGGCCTGATCCCGAGCCCTCCATTCAGAAAATGATGCAGCATGTGCGCCGTAATATAAAAAATGAGATACTCCGGGGAAAAGCAATACTGCTGCCCCTTTCCTTTCGGAGCTGCATAGTCCCAAGCTTCCCGAAGAAGCGGATCAATTCTTTCTTCGTTCTCTTTGAGGCTATAGTGCAATTCCAAATGGATATGATGATCCATCAAAGAGTAATCATGATAACTTTTCTTTTGGAATTGAAACTTTGTCTTTTCTTCGATTGTTCGAAGAGCAATTTCGCACATTTGTTCCGGCACAAGAATATCAATATCGCTACTGGTACGCATCCAGGGCTCAGGATACAATTCGCAAATGGTTGCTCCCTTCAACAGGATATATGCGATCTCCGTTTCATCCAATGTCGATGCGAGTTGATCTATCGCATTTTGTCGAAAGATATGCTGAATAATGCATCTGTCCTTCTCTTTTTCCAAGGAATCCATCCACGCCTTGGGTGTGTTTGTCTTTTGAAGTCCTCGATAAATAATCGGAAGAATTGACTGTCTTATCCCAAGTTGTTTGAGCTCCGAGAACTCTTCTTCTGTTATTCCAGGGATATCTGTCTCAACATCCAATCCGAGACGAATCAGGGAGAATACCAAATCAGTGTTTAGCGGCATAAAAACTCCTAACGACGGTTGTTATTTACTCAGATACTGCTTCGTCTCTGGTTTTATCCTCCATCGCCGTCGTCTGGCCTTCGGCGATGCCTTCGGTGCTCTCGGGCATAAACAAGATCTTGACGGTTGCGAAGATGATCCGAAGATCCTGCACAAGCCCGGGATCTGCGATGTACATCAGATCCATCATCAACTTATCATAGGGGGTGGTGTTGTACTTGCCGTATACCTGCGCATAACCGGTAAGCCCTGCTTTGCATTGCAGACGAAGTCGGAATTCCGGCATCTCTTTTTCATACTGCTCCGCAATCTCCGGACGCTCCGGGCGCGGGCCGACTATGCTCATGTCCCCCTTCAGGATGTTCAGCAGCTGCGGAAGTTCATCGATCCGGAGCTTGCGCAGAACACGGCCGACCGGTGTGATGCGATCATCGTTTTCCCCCGTGCTGAGTCGCGCTACGCCGTCCTTTTCTGCGTCAACACGCATGGAACGGAATTTGATGATTTTGAATCGTTTTCCGTCCTTGGTCAGCCGTTCTTGCCGATAAAAGACCGGTCCCCCGTCCCGCTTAATCAGGATCGCCGCAATCAGAAACACCGGGCTCAGTATCAGCAAAGCAATTCCGCTGAGCAGGATATCGATCACGCGTTTTATGAACAGGTATTCCGGCTTTGCCGGATAACGTCGTACCATCAGGATCGGAAGATGGAGAATATGCAATCTGCTTGCGCTCGACATCAGCACATCTCCGATGCGCGGCAGCACCAGAACACGAATATCCTTCTCGGTACAATACTTCAAAATCACATTCCGATCATGGCTGTGAACTCCGCTCAAAAATACAACCTCAGCATCCGCCAAAGTATCCAGATTCTCCAGCACCTCGGAAGCGGACGATACTTTCTGAACATCGAATTTCTTGGTCAGTCCGTGCTCTCGGACCAGCTCGTCCATGCCCAATCGGCTGTCATAAACAATATGCGTTTTTTTCGCTGCGAAATGGCGAAAATACCACTTGTTCGACAGGATCGCCCAAAGAATGCTCAAACAGATCTGCGTCGCAATCGCAAGCAGCCCCGGCCAGACGGGAACAATCCGTTTGCAAAGGAAACAAATCGCAAGATAGATCAGCCCGTCCGCAATACACGCGGCAAGCACCTGGCTGTAAACAATTTCCGAAACGCGCGTATACGAGATTGTGAAAGCATTATAGATACGCCCGAAGTACACATACAACATCAGATACGCAATCGGAACCAGCACCGTTGCAAGAATCGGATATGCCGTGTCCATACGGCTCATATAGTACAGAATCCAAACCGCTCCGAACGGCAACACAATCAAAAATGCGTTCAACGTCTTCGCCAAACGCAGACTCAAATCATGTTTTAACGTACTCATTCCATTCCTTCCAGAATTGTCCGCCCCTCATAGCGCTCAACACAAGGTCAAGGCAAATTCCGCTTCAATATGCTACAAATTTAATTTTATTTATGATCATTCTCCTTCAACAGCATAACACCTCAAGACGACCCGGTAGCCGGATCGCCTGCACAATCTCTGTATTGATCAAAGCGGTTCTCCTGCCCGGAAATCCTCACGGTGCCGGCTTGCCGCTTCTATGCTGTTTGGGAAGAATCGGAGGCTGTTTTGAAAGCAAAACAGCACATCTCACCATCCGTTATTATATCATAGAGCAGGGAAAAAGCAACCCGTTTCACTTACTTTTGACACGTTGACGCCCAAAAGCAGTACATTTTTCGGATTCGAAAAATAGGGCACAGATGTCTTGCTTTGCGTAGCCGAACGTCTCAAACGCCGCTATGACCCACAGCCGCTTGTACGATAACCATACAGGTCCACCGTGGCGCAAAAAAGCGCAGCCGTTCAAACCGACTGCGCTTTGAATCGTCCCTTTGAAAAAACGGATTCAGAAGCAGCGCTCCTTGCGCTCCTTCTTGCATCGCTCGATGTTGCCGCAGCGATAGCACAGCTCGTTGTCGCACAAGCCGTCGTTCTCAAAGTAGGAAAGAATGTTTTTGACCGTCGTTTCGGCGATGTTGTTCAGGGCCTCCTCCGTTAAAAACGCCTGATGTGACGTCACGATCACGTTCGGCATTGAAATCAGCCGCGCCAGGACGTCGTCGCTGACAATATGCCCCGAGAAATCATGGAAAAACACGTCCGCTTCCTCCTCGTACACATCGAGGCAGGCCGCTCCGACTTGACGCGCCTTAATTCCTTCGAGCAGCGCTTCCGCATCGACCAATGCGCCGCGCGAGGTGTTCACAAGAATCACACCCTTCTTCATCGCGGCGATTGCCTCGCTGCCGATCATATGATGCGATTCCTCCGTCAACGGACAATGCAGCGAAATAATATCGCTGTTTCGGTACAATTCCTCAAGAGAAACGTACTCGATCCCGCTGTCCTTTGCCGGGAACTTGTCATACGCCAGAACGCGCATCCCGAATCCGCGGCAGATATCGATGAAAATCCGCCCGATCCTGCCCGTTCCGATCACGCCGACCGTTTTTCCGTGCAGATCGAATCCGGTCAATCCGCTGAGCGAAAAATTGAATTCCCGCGTGCGGTTATATGCTTTATGAATCCTGCGAATCGACGTGAGCAGCAGCGCCATCGCATGTTCCGCAACCGAATACGGCGAGTATGCCGGAACGTGTACGACGTGAATCTTGCCGAACGCATGCCGAACATCCACATTGTTATAGCCGGCAGAGCGCAGCGCAATGAGTTTTACGCCTCGCTCGTACAAGCCGTCGATGACTTCGGCATTGACATCGTCGTTGACAAACACGCAGACCGCGTCCGCGCCGTTCGCCAGCTCTACGGTATCGCTGCTCAGCTTCCCTTCATAAAACTTAAACTCGATGCCCGCCTCCGCTCCATACCGTTCGAACGACGGACGATCGTACGGCTTCGTATCAAAAAATGCTACTTTCATAGAAACTCCTTTTTCAGCAGCCGAACAGCTCGGCCGTTTTTTCCATTCGTTCCGCCACCTTCACGCCGAACGGGCAGCGCTCCTCGCAGCTTTGACAGCCGATGCACGCGGAAGCGGTCTGCCCGAGCGCTTCGTAATGCGCACGGACGCTTTCCGGCACGGATGGCTGCGCGACGGCAAGGTCGTAAAACTTGTTGACCATCGCAATGTCGATCTCCATCGGGCAGGGTTTGCAATGGCCGCAGTAGGTGCATTGACCGCTGTATGCGTGCAGCGGCGCACCGGCGATCACGGACGCATAGTCCCTTTCCTCGTCGGACGCGGTTTCATAGGCGACCGCCGCATCGACCTGCTCCTTTGTGTCGAACCCGCAGAGGATCGACGCAACGCCCGGACGCGTCAGCGAGTAGTGAATCAGTTGACACGGCGTAAACGCGACGCCGAACGGAGACCGCTGCGGATCGAACAGCCGCCCGCCGAAGAACCCTTTCATGACGGTGATCCCGACGTTATGCTGCTCGCAAAGCCGATACAGCTCGGCGCGCTCGGCATCGATGCCCGCCATCGGCGCATCGTATCCGACAAACATGGAATCCAGATCGTCGCTTGCCGGTTTCATATCGAACGCCGGATTGATGCTGAACAGAATCATCTCGACAAGTCCCGCTTCCACCGCGCGCTTGGCCATGCGGGGATTGTGCGTGCTCATCCCGATATGCCGGATGACGCCCGCTGCATGCATGCTCTTTACATAATCGAGGAACGGTCCGTTCATGCTCTTCTCCCAGTCCGCCTCGGTGTCGATATAATGAATCATGCCAAGATCCACATAGTCGGTCCTAAGCCGTTGCAACAGATCTTCAAACGCCGGAACGACTTCCTTGAGGTCCCGGGAACGAACATACTGCCCGTTCTGCCAGGTTGACCCGATATGTCCCTGCACGAACCAGTTTTCCCGGTTTCCCTCCATTGCTTTTCCGATGATGTCGCGCGATTTCGGATCCGGCATCCAACAATCGATGATGTTGATGCCCTTTTCCCTTGCGTACCGCAGCAGCGCGACCGATTCTTCTTCCGGATGCCGCTCCAGCCACTCGCCGCCAAAACCGACCTCGCTGATCGACAGCCCCGTTTCCCCCAGCGTTCTGTATCGCATATGCTTACCCTTTCCCGTTTGATACTTTATTATACCGTGCTTTCCTCCGCTTTGCAACGAGCAGATTTTTCGATCCCTCTTTTCTTTTTGTCCCCGATGTGCTATACTCCGATTGTGGTTATTTATTTTGGAGAATAACGTTATCACCTTTTGAGGAGAACGCTTTGGTCGACGCATTCGGACGCGAAATCACATATCTGCGCATCTCCGTAACCGATCGATGCAATTACCGCTGCCGGTATTGCATGGAGGAGGGCGGTGTCGTCCCCTATACGCATGCGGATATTCTGTCGTTCGAAGAGATCGCCGAGATTGCCGAAAGCGCGGCAGCGCTCGGCATTCGAAAGATCCGGCTGACCGGCGGGGAACCGCTTGTGCGGCGCGGCGTGGTGGATCTATGCAAAATGCTGCGAAGCATTCCGGATCTATCTGAACTCACGATGACAACCAACGGCAGCCTGCTCGCGCCGCTTGCCAAACCGCTCAGGGAAGCGGGCGTGGACCGGCTGAACATCAGTCTCGATACGCTCGACCCTGAGAAGTTTCATTCCATGACGCGGGGCGGATCGCTTTCCGATGTGTTGAACGGACTCGATGCAGCCGAGGCCGCCGGCTTTTTGGGAACCAAGCTGAACGTTGTTCTGATCGGCGGATTCAATGACGAGGAGATTCCCGCGTTTGCCGCGCTCACAAAGGAGCGAGTCATCTGCGTGCGGTTCATCGAATTGATGCCGATCGGCTGCGCCGCGGGATGGAATTCAAAAACGTTCCTTTCCTCCGAAGCGGTAAAGCGTGCGCTTCCCGAACTGGAATTTTTGGAACGGGACGGCGTATCCGAGCGATACCGGCTGCCGGGCAGTCTCGGAACGATCGGGTTGATTTCTCCGATACATGCAAAATTCTGTTCGCGCTGCGATCGCATTCGCCTGACCTCGGACGGGCAGCTGAAGCCCTGTCTGCACAGCGCGATGGAATATCCGCTCCGCGGGCTGCACGGGGACGCGCTGACGGAGGCTCTGCAACAAGCCATTTGGGCAAAGCCGAAGGAACACCATATGGACACAACGCATTCGAGCGATACGATGCGCCGGATGTTTGAGATCGGAGGATAGGATGGAACTGACCCACTTTGGAGAGCAGGGACGCGCCCGCATGGTGGACGTTTCCGAAAAGCCGGTGACCGTGCGGACAGCGGTCGCCGAATGCCGCATTCATATGAACGGGGAAACGCTTTCCCGGCTGAAAGCGGGCTCACTCCCGAAAGGCGACGTGCTTGCGGTCGCGCAGGTAGCGGGAATCATGGCCGCAAAGCGGACGCATGAGCTGATTCCGATGTGTCATCCGCTGCCGCTGACCGGCGCGGATATCCGGTTCACTTTGGAGCCGGACGCGGTGCTGATTCGTTCGACCGTGCGATGCAGCGGCATGACCGGGGTGGAAATGGAAGCGCTGCATGCGGCTTCCGTTGCGGCGCTGACGATCTACGATATGTGTAAGGCGGTACAGAAGGATATGGAGATTACGGATCTGCATCTGCTGGAAAAAACCGGCGGAAAAAGCGGCGTGTACAAACGGGAGGCGCGGATATGAAAGAGATTGCTACGCGGGATGCGGTCGGTCACGTTCTTTGCCACGATCTGACGCAGATTGTTCCGGGCGAATTCAAGGGCGCACGGTTCCGAAAAGGACACGTTGTGACCGAAGAGGATATTCCCGTCCTGCTCTCCATGGGAAAGGAGCATCTCTATATCTTTGAGATGGAGCCCGGCATGCTGCACGAGAACGACGCTGCCGAGCGGCTTCTGCTTCTTACGGGAAGCGAGCACATGCGCCGCTCCGAAGTCCGTGAGGGAAAGATTGAACTGTTTGCAGACATGGACGGCGTATTTTTGGTGGATACCGAGCGGCTGAACGCGGTCAATGCGATCGATTCGATCACGATCGCCACACGCAAGGGGAATTTCCCGGTCAAAAAGGGGGATAAGCTTGCGGGGATGCGCGTGATCCCGCTCGTGATCGAAGCGTCGGTGCTCGATGCCGCAAAGGATGCGGCAGGCGAAGCGCCGATTCTTTCGCTTCAACCGTATGTATTGAAAACCGCAGCCGTCATTACGACGGGAAATGAAGTGCTTACCGGCCGGATCCGAGACGCGTTCACTCCGGTTCTGATCGAAAAGTTGCAAAGCTACGGCATCTCCGTAACGATGCACGCCGTCGTCGGCGATGAAAAGGAGCGCATCACGGACGCCATCGCGGCGGCACAGCGGGCCGGCGTTGATCTGATCCTCTGCACGGGCGGCATGAGCGTCGACCCCGACGACCGAACGCCCGGCGCCATCCGCGCAAGCGGGGCGGAGATCGTGACGTACGGCGCGCCGGTACTCCCCGGCGCCATGCTGCTGTACGGCTGCTTCCCCGACGGAACGCCGATCCTCGGCCTGCCCGGCTGCGTAATGTACGCAAAGGCGACCGTTTTTGATCTGATCCTGCCGCGCGTCGCTGCCGGCATCAGGCTGAAAAAATCCGATTTTACTACGCTCGGCGAGGGCGGACTCTGCCTCGGGTGCGACGAATGCACCTATCCGCATTGCCCGTTCGGAAAGTGAGGAAACCGATGTATACCGCCAAAGTCATTACCGTCAGCGATCGCTGCTCCCGCGGGGAAGCGGTCGATCGAAGCGGTCCGGTCGTGGAAGTGCTGCTGCGGGACGCAGGATACGACCTTTTGCCGTCCGCGATCGTTTCGGATGACCCGGACGCGCTCTTTACTGCGCTTACCGAATCGGTCTTGGAGGACGCGGCGTTGATCGTAACCACCGGCGGGACCGGATTCTCCCCGCGCGACAACGCGCCGGAAGTTACGCTTGCGTTCTGTGACCGCGCCGTTCCGGGCATTCCGGAGGCGATGCGGTATGCGTCGCTTCAGATTACGCCGCGCGCGATTCTCTCCCGTGCGGCGGCGGGCATCAAGGATCGCTCGCTGATTCTGAACCTGCCCGGCAGTCCGAAGGCCGCAATAGAAAATCTCGAAGCCGTAATCGGCGCACTGGAGCACGGGCTGTTGATGCTGCGCGGCGGCACGCAGTCCTGCGCGGAAGGATAAAACCGAAGCCATCAATTGTGAACAAAAGACGGGAAACAGAGCCCCGTCTTTTTTCTTATACTGTTCTTGTCGGGCGGATTCGGGCAGTGCGGCAGCGGGCGGCGCCGCACCGTCCCTAAATCACCAACAGGAGGACCTCTATGACACCAAGAAATCACATTCTCGCGACGTTCCACGGCACGCGCATTGCGCGGACCGCGCCGTCCTATCAGTTCGACTACGGACAGAAGCTGTTCTTCCCAGACCTCGATCTCCCGCACTCCTATGAGGTGCATTTTGCCGATGCGGAAACCGGCGACTGTACAACGGTGCTCGGCTCATCGGACGGCGTCGCGATCCCGGATCAGTTCTTCTTGAGCGGCGCACCGATTCTCGTATGGATCGTACTGCACGAAGGAGCTGACGACGGAGAAACGGTCTATAAAGTTACGATCCCGATCATTCGGCGGACCAAGCCGACCGACGATCCGCCGACCCCCGTGGAACAGAGTGCCATTGCGCAGGCAATTGCCGCGCTGAACGATGCGCTCGGCGTAGCGGAAGCCAATGTTGCGCACTACCCGAAGATCGAGAACGGCACATGGCGCATTTGGGACGGCGCAACCGAAACCTGGACCGATACACATCTGCGCGCCGAAGGGCAGGCGACCGGAATCTCCGGCATTACGGAACACTCCGATGGCTCACTGACCATCTCCTTTTCGAACGGAACATCCTACCGGACGGCCTCCATGCGCGGAGAAGACGGCGTTTCCCCGCAGGTTTCCGTTGCGCAGGTCGAAGGCGGAACGCGTGTGACCATCACCGATCGAAACGGCGACCATGTGTTTACCGTTCAAAACGGCAGCTCCGCGCCGTACGACGTCGACCGCATTTACCCGGTCGGCTCCATCTATATGAGCGTGAACGGCACCGACCCCGGAACGCTGTTCGGCGGGACGTGGCAGCGCATTTTGGATACGTTCCTGCTCGCGGCAGGCACAACGTATGCCCCGGGCGCAACCGGCGGCGAAGCGACCCATACGCTGACCAATGCGGAATTGCCGAATGTTCGCGGGAAAATCACATTCCACGGAGAACGGACGTACAGCCCCGTTGCCGGTTTCCAGGGCAATCTGTTTTCCGGTACGCTCAAAACCGGCACGTACGGCATCCCAAATCAGGAGTCCGGCTCCGGCGAATGGGACCAGAGTTACTACGACATCTGGGCGGAATTTGGCAACGACCAGCCGCACAACAACATGCCGCCGTACCTGGCCGTTTACGTCTGGAAGCGCACGGCATAAGGAGGGGCTATGGGAACAATCAGCGTTCAGAAATTCAAGGAATCCATCGTCGGACAGGTGGCTGCGCACAGCATCTATGTATGGGGCGCAAGCGGGCAGCTCTGCAAGGACATCGATGAATCATGGATCCGGCAAAAGGAAGCGCGAAACGAGAACGGAGCGCATGCAGACGACGCTGTCGCCGCATGGAAATCGGTGATGGCAGGTCCGTATCGGGACGTTGCCCGGGCATTTGACTGTTCCGGGTTCGTCTCGTGGTGCCTGATCCGGTGCGGCGCATTGTCCGGAAGAAAGGACTGCGACGGGCTGTATGACCGCTGTGAAACGGCGGATACGATTCGGGACGGCATGCTGCTGTTTCGCGTCAACCCGAAAAACCCCTCCGATGAAACGCACGTCGGCGTGTACGCTCAAGGCAAGCAGTACCACAGCAAGGGTCGAACATACGGCGTTGTCGAAGAGCCGTTCGATCCGTCGTACTGGCAAAAATACGGTTGGTTCAAAGCGCTCGCTAAGGGCGATCCAATCCCGACGCCTGCTTTGGCCACACAGCAAGTTCGGGTTCGCTACGGAACCGTGAACGTTCGCACCGGCCCGGGCAAGGACCATCCGCGCATCCTAACGGCACGGGGAAAGCAGACCTTTCCGCTTCTTCTGATCGATCCGACGACCGGCTGGTACAAAATCGATCTTGGCAACGGGCAGGCGGGATACATCTCCAACCGCGCGGATCTGACGGAGGTATTGTATGGAACCCGGTGAGTGGATTCAGTTTGTTCTGCTGCTCGGGTCGATCGCGGGCGCGCTTGCGGGGATTGCCGCGCTGATTGCAAGCGCTGTCAAGGCGGTCCGACGTGTGATCCGCTGGTTTACCGACCTCGGCGCATCGGTCGATACGCTCCTTCGGCACGACAAAGCCCAGTACCTTTCGATCCTGCGGCTGACGGTGATGTCCGAAAACATTCCGTTATCCGAGCGCATTGCTGCCGGAAAAACGTACGCCGAAGCGGGTGGCAACGGCGACGTGAAGCAATATTACGAAACGCACCTGAAACCCTTCGACACGATTCAAAGAAAGGAGAATGCCCATGAGCAATCGCATGTTTGATACGCTCCGCTTTCTGGAAGCGATTATCATGCCGCTCGTCACGTTTCTGACGGGGTTGACCGAAATCTGGGGCTTCGCCTACGGTATGGAGATCGCCGCAACGCTTGCGCTCTGCAACGCGCTCTGCGGCGCGCTGATCGAGGCCGCGCGCAAGCTCTACAACGACCGTCTGGAAAACGACGACTTCGGAATGACCGATTAACGAAAAAAGAAAAGAGCTGTCAGAGGCGGTTTGTTAAGGTGGGATTTCAAACGAAGAGCGGAGAAGGTATTCAATCCTTCTCCGCAAACTATACTATAGGATCTATTTTATGGTAAAAGCAAAAGTTACGGTGAAATGAGCGCTTTTTCCACTGTTTCGCCCTCCGTTTTCTTTAACGTAAAGATCCATAGTGATTGTAAACCCGTTTAGAATATCATCCTTTGTTACAGTATATGTTTTAGATGCTTCTCCAACATCAGGATTATCGTCCGTTTCGGTGAATTTTGCATAGCACTTTAATTTATCACCTACAGAAACAATTATCTCGCGTCCTGTGCGCTCACCGTTAATTTCTGTTATATAGCTCCACTCATCACCTATATTATTATCGTCATCTCTTGGATGTGTGACTCTAATGTTCATCAAGCGTTTGGTTCCATCAACGCTTATCTCAGCAGTTGATAAAACGCCATTAGACGCCGTTGCGGTGATAGTAGCGTTTCCTTCACTTATTGCAGTAATAAGGCCTTTATCATTAATAGAAACCACTTTGTCATCCGATGAAGACCAAGTAAGCTCTTGATTGTCGGCGTTTGTCGGAGATATAATTGCTGTTGCCTGAATTGCTTCAGAAATTGCCAGCATATTCTTCGGTAGATCAATACTAACACTTTCAACTACTACTGGTGCAGGTACTACGACTTTGACTTTTTCGGAAACAACAGATCCATCTTTCGAGGTCGCATAGACATACGTTTCGCCAGGACTAATACCTTCGATTTCATAGTAAACAGTTTTTCCATAAGAAGCTCTTAATAACGTAATGACCGCAATGTCGTGATTCTCACTAATCAGTTGAACATCGTCTGAAGAATAAATGAAATTGTTTTTGAGTGTAACACGAACAATACCTGATTTGGTCTTTTCACCGACCTTGACAAAAACATCACTTGTATCAGTAAAATGAACCTCGAATATGTTTATCTCCTCATCAGAATTCTCCGTTTTGCTGCGAATAGAGCTGTTTTCAGCTATTGTACTCTCGTTTACTCTATTCTCGGCAGATACTGTTTCTTGGCTTGTGGAACTATTTATGCCGCCTGAGAGTCCAATTATCAAATAAAGAATCCATGCAACAGCAATAATTCCATATTTCAATGGAGCCTTCATTTCCTTTTTTCTCAGCAAAAGAATTGTCAGAGGAAGCGGAAAAATAAATATCCATCCAAGCACCCAAAGCCACGTTTTACGCTTCTTCTTTGAAGGCTGCGTGTTTTGATATGTATCCCTTTGATGAATTTCTGATTGTGCGCGCTGGCGACCTTTTTCGAACTGATAACCAGCTTCTTCTGCATTATCAATCTGTAACCGATTGATTTCATCATCAATCAATATCCGAGTACCACAGTGTTCGCAATACACTGATTCTTTATTTGCATCTACGTTTAATTGAGCACCACAATTCGGGCATTTTAACGTGATCAATTTCATGACAAATTCTCCCATAGATAATGTATAATCGGTAGTTCCATTACATCTCGGCTTGTATTGTTATGACAACAGCACCCTATCCCTTGATAACTTTTTCGCCAGGAAAATAATAACATACAATTATAAATAAAGCAATATTCTTAACTAGTATTACGCGAAAGCTATATATAATAATAATCCTGCTGAACGTAAATCTATTTCATGAAAAGAGATTTTGTTGCAAGTCTTTAGCTTTGTCGCACAGTTTAGCAAGCAGGATATTTGTCCGGGCAAACGTCAAAAGCCGAGGTTAAATTGCCTCGACTTTTTGCTTCAAGGGACACCCCTGACCCCGTTTTTAAGGTGCGATCTAACAAAAGTGTCATTCTGAGAAGCGAAGTGACGAAGTATCTTTATCATGCTTCGCAAGATCCTTCGCTTCGCTCAGGATGACACAAGTCATTTGGAATACAGCGACATAGCGGACTTTCAGCGATCCTTTCCGGTCAACCGGAAAGAGAAAGAGACAGCGGAAAGCGCACATCCCGACAAAGACGGGTATTACCGCCGCAAGGTGGTGTATAAGTGCGCTCTTACGGTAAAGATTTAGCTCCCCTTGTCAGGGGAGCTGTCAACGCAGTTGACTGAGGGGTAGTCAGGAAACTACCCTCCCGTCTCGCTTCGCGAGCCACCCTCCCTGACAAGGGAGGGTCGAAAAGTGTACCGGTTTGAAAAACACCCTTTTGAGAGTAACTCTTCAGAATCCTTTTGGACTCCGGCAGCTCCTTTTTATTGCCTTATGCCTCGCTGTCCTCGATGTAACGGGCGGCCTGCGTTGTGAACAGCGTATAATACTCGCCGCCCAGGGCCATGAGCTCGCGATGGTTGCCTTTTTCGACGATCTCGCCGTTCACCATGACGAGGATCGTATCCGCAATCGTTGCGCTCGAAAGGCGATGCGAAATAAAGATGCTCGTCTTATCGCGGCGCAGCTCGTTAAATTGGTTGAAGATCTCCTGCTCCGCCATGGGGTCAAGCGACGCGGTCGGCTCGTCGAGAATCAGAATGTCCGAATCGGTGTAGAAAGCGCGCGCGATCGCAAGCTTCTGCCATTGCCCGATCGAAAGCTCCGTTCCGTTCTCCTCAAAGTAGCGCATCAGCGGCGTATCATACCTGCCGGGCAGCGCTTCGATAAACGCATCCGCGCCGGACCGTCTGGCGGCCTCCTCGACCTCGTTCTTTCCCGCATCGCGCCCGAGATCGCCGAACACGATGTTCTCCGAAACCGATACCGCGTACTTGCCGTAATCCTGGAAGATCATGCCGAACATATCATACAGCTCGTCCACGTCGTACTCGCGGATATCGTGCCCGTCGAGCAGAATGGTGCCGGACGTCGGATCATACAACCGGGTCAGTAGCTTGACAAGCGTCGTTTTGCCTGCGCCGTTGAACCCGACGATGACGACCGTTTCCCCCGCGCGGATCGTGACGTTGATATTGTTCAGCACGTCCTTGGTCGAGCCCGGATAGCGGAAGCAGACATTGCGGAACTCCACCGTATGACCCGTATGCCGGGCCACATGCCGCGGCTCGGGCAGCGTCGGAACGATGCTCGGCTTCTCGTTCAAGAACGAGATCAAGTTTTCAATAAACAGCGTTCCCTCGTAGATCGTGGATGTACCGCTGATCAGCGCATTGACGCCGCCGCTGATCGCGGTGATCGCGCCGGTGTACAGCGAGAAGTCACCGACCGGGAAGCTGCCGCGATACACGCCGCGCGCGAGAAAGATGTACAGAAGGCAGTACACGCCGCTCGACAGCAGCGCAGCGCCGAGCCCGTACAGCGTTTCCGCCACGCGCAGCTTCCGCAAGCCCTCATAATACTCGGTAAACGCGGCGCGATATTTCTCCGTAAACGTATCGGCCAGATTGAACATGCGGATCTCCTTGACAAGATCCTTGTCGATCACGGTTCCGGCATAATACTCCATCTGCCGCCGGTTCTTGGACCGGAAGAACATATAGTTCGCGTTCTTTTTCCGATAGACGAAATTGATGATCGTCGTCGGGATCGAAACGAGGACGATCAGAATCGGCGCCCACCAACTCACCGCAAACAGGACGACGACGTAGCTGACGATGCTGATCAGCGTGGACAGCAGCGAAAACGACACGCTCATAATCTGAATCGGCCGCATTCCCGCTTCGCGGTTGGCGTTCTCCATGCGCGCATAGAAGTCCGGCGAGTCAAAGCTCACCATGTCGACCTCCTTGGCCTTGCGCATGATCTTCATCTTGACGTGGTTCGAAAGCTGTTCTCCCGAGATGGATACGACAAGGTTATACAACCGGGAGATCGCGTTGTTCGAAAACGTATAGAAGAATTGCAGCACCAGCAGCACGGCGATGACGCCGAACGCAAACGCCGTCCCATCCTGCGAAGCGGCATACGCATCCGCAAGCCGATTCAGAATCTGCGCGCCGATCAGCGAGCCGAGGACCGGCATAACGCCGTTGAACAGTGCCATGAACACCATCCAAAACAGCAACGACTTTTTCGTTTCCCAAACAAGCTGAAAAATATAGAACAGGCGGGACAGGAATGTGGAGATCAAGGTGACAAGGTACTTTGGGACTTCGCCAATCGTCTTCGGCTTCGGCACGCGGTAGCGGTCGTTGACGTTGTTGACTTCTCTCATTGCCATGGGGTTTTCCTTTCGAGGGGTAAGGGATTTTCAAAAGCAGAACGGAGGCGGTAACATTGCCGCCTCCGCGTCGTTTAAGATTCTTCGTAACCGTTTGGATTCAGCTGCTGCCAGTGATAAGAGGTTGCGCACATATTCATGATATCGCGCTTGGCTTCCCAATGCAGCAGGTCATGCGCGCGCTTCGGGTTCGCAAAGTTCTGTGCGACGTCGCCCGGGCGGCGCGGATCGATCACATACGGCACCTCGGCGCCGCTCGCTTTGCGGTAGGCGTCGATCACTTCCAGCACGCTGTAACCGTTTCCGGTACCGAGATTAAACGCCTCCGTTCCGGTGTGCGAGAACGCATAGTCCAGCGCGGCCAGATGCCCGTTCGCAAGATCGACGACATGGATATAATCGCGCACGCCGGTGCCGTCCTTGGTGTCATAATCGTTGCCGAAGACGTGCACCTTATCGAGCTTGCCGCCTGCAACCTTGGTGATATAGGGCAAAAGGTTGTTCGGAATGCCGTTCGGATCCTCGCCGATCAGACCGGAATCGTGCGCTCCGATCGGATTGAAGTACCGCAGCAGAATCGCCGACAGATTCGGATTCGTTTTGACCGTATCGGTAATGATCTGCTCGCTCATCAGCTTCGTCCAACCGTACGGGTTTGTGCAGCCCTTCTCCTGCTCCTCGGAAATCGGAGAGGTGATGTCCCGATACACGGTGGCACTCGAGCTGAACACAAGGACATTGACATGATGCCGCAGCATGCACGAAAGCAGCGAAATCGTTGCGTTCAGATTGTTGCGATAATAGAGCAGCGGCTCGGCAACGCTTTCGCCGACGGCCTTCAGCCCCGCAAAATGAATCACCGCGTCAAAGTGATGCTGACCGAACACGCGATCCAACGCAATCTCATCGGAGACATCGATCGGATACAGCGGAACGGGCTTCCCCGTGATCTTCTCGACCCGTTTCAAAGACTCCTCCTTGGAATTGCGAAGATCGTCCGCCACCACAACGGAATACCCCGCTTCGAGCAGGGCGACGCAGGTATGCGATCCGATGTATCCGGCGCCGCCGGTTACCAAAATCGTGCGATTCATCAATACTCTCCTTCTCGGACAAAGCCGTTTTTATTCTCGCTTGTATTATAGCGAATTTCGCCCCAAAGCACAAGAAGTATTTTGGCAGATTGAACCTGCGTTCCGGTAAAAAACTCTCGCTATTTCCAACGGGATATGGTATACTGAATCCATCATCAGGAAAGGAGCACCACGATGGACAAGTACGTTTGCGATCTCTGCGGCTATGAGTATGATCCCGAAGTCGGCGACCCCGACAACGGCATCGCGCCCGGAACGGCGTTTGAAGATCTGCCCGAAGACTGGGTGTGCCCCCTCTGCGGCGCAGGCAAAGAAGAATTCTCAAAGGAATAATCGAATACAGGCAACGCCCGATCTGTTGATCGGGCGTTGTCTTCTTTTAATCGGAAAACCGGTTCGGCGCGCCGGGGGTTACGACCTTTGTCGCGCGATAGGTGCCTTCGTCCGTACGCGCATAGGAAAAATCGGTCGGGATCGACGGAATCCGGCATTCATCGATTTCGAGATACCGGCTGTCGACCAGATACAGCGTTTCGCCCTCCTGCGAGAGCGCAAAGCCCGTGCAATACGGATCGGCATCCGTCGCGGTCGTGCCGCCCGTGCAGTACAGCACCAGATACGCGCCGCCTTCCAGCACCGTCCCCTCCGGGAACGTGTATTTATACTGCTTTTTCAGCTCGTCGGTCAGCCCGAATCCCGAGAGATCCACGGCAGCCGACGTCGGGTTATACAGTTCGACCCAATCGACCGAGCCGTATTCCGGATGCACGAACGCCTCATCGTTGGAGGTCATCGCCTCGTTGATTACGACGTGTCCCTCGCTGCGCGGCAAAAAGGCGACCAAGAGAACGATCGCCAGCACGACGGTCGCTGCAAGCGCGATTACGGCAATCGCCTTTGGGCGCGAAAAGCCGATCCGTTCCTTTGCAAACGTTCCATCCATCAACAGTTCTTCGGGCAGCGACGTCTCTTCCGATTCTGTGTTGACCGTTTTTTCCTGCTCTTCCATCCTCATTTATGCGTCTTTTCGCGCGCTCGTTTATGCGCGCCGATCTGGCCGGGACGCAGCTCCTTTCCTTTCGTCTGACGAACCGTTTCGCCCTTCAGCTTCTTGATGCGGTCACGCAGCTTTGCCGCAGTCTCGAATTCGAGCATGCGCGACGCTTCCAGCATCTGCTCGGTCAATACGGCGATCTCCTTTTGCTTCTGCCGCTCATCCATCGCATCGGGCTTTTCGTCCTCATGCCGCGTGATGACCAGCGTATCGTAAACCTTCTTTTCAATCGTATGCGGAATGATCCCGTGCGCCTCGTTGTACGCCTGCTGCTTCTTCCGGCGGCGCTCCGTTTCGCTCAAAGCGCGTTCCATCGAGCCCGTAATCGTATCGGCATACAGGATGACCTTGCCCTCGGCGTTGCGCGCCGCGCGGCCGATCGTCTGAATCAGGCTCGTTTCCGATCGCAGAAAGCCTTCCTTATCCGCATCCAGAATCGCAACCAACCCGACCTCCGGAAGATCGAGCCCCTCGCGCAGCAGGTTGATCCCGACAAGCGCGTCAAACTCGCCGAGCCGCAGATCGCGAATGATCTCCATGCGGTCGAGCGTATCGATGTCCGAATGCATATAACGGACGCGCACGTTGACCCCTTCGAGATACTCGGTCAGATCCTCCGCCATCCTTTTGGTCAGCGTCGTAATCAGCGTGCGGAACCCCTTTTCGGTCTGCTTGCGGACCTCCGAGAGCAAATCGTCGATCTGCCCCTTGATCGGACGCACCTCGACTTCGGGATCGACAAGCCCGGTCGGACGAATGATCTGCTCGGCGATCTGCCCCGCTTCAGACAGCTCAAATTTCGCGGGCGTTGCCGAAACGCAGATCAGCTGCGGAACGCGCGCATAGAACTCATCAAACGTGAGCGGTCGGTTGTCCCGCGCGGCGGGGAGCCGGAATCCGTATTCGACGAGCGCGTCCTTCCGCGCGCGGTCGCCCTTGTACATTGCCCCGATCTGCGGCAGCGTGACATGGCTTTCGTCGATAAACATCAGGAAATCATCCGGGAAATAATCAATCAGCGTATACGGCGGCTCGCCGGGTCGACGCCCGTCGAAATACCGCGAATAGTTTTCAATGCCGCTGCAGAATCCGATCTCGCGCATCATTTCAATATCATGCGTAACGCGCTGCCGGATCCGCTCCGCCTCCAAAGGCCGGTTCGTATCGAGGAAGAATTGCTCCTGCGCCACCATGTCCCGCTCGATCTCCTCCAGCGCAGCGTTCATCTTCTCCCGTCCGGTGGCGTAATGCGTCGCAGGAAAGATGGCTACATGCGATCGCCGCCCGACCACTTCGCTCGTCGTCGTATCGATCTCCACGATACGATCGATCTCGTCGCCGAAAAACTCGACGCGAATCGCCTTATCCGACTGGCTCGCAGGATAGATATCCAGCACATCGCCGTGCGACCGAAACGTGCCGCGCTGAAAATCAATGTCGTTGCGCTGATACTGAATCTCGATGAGCCGCATCATGACGTCGCGCTTTTCGACCTCCATGCCCTCGCGCAGCGAGACGGACAGCTTCAGATATTCCTCGGGATCGCCGAGACCGTAGATGCACGAAACCGATGCGACGATAATCACATCCTTCCGCTCATTGAGCGCGCAAGTTGCCGAGTGCCGCAGCTTATCGATCTCATCATTGACCTCGATCGTCTTTTCGATGTAGGTATCGGACGCAGGCAAATACGCCTCCGGCTGATAATAGTCGTAATACGAGACGAAAAACTCGACCGCGGAATCCGGAAACAGCTCCTTGAATTCGGAGCAGAGCTGCGCGGCAAGCGTTTTGTTGTGCGCGAGGACCAGCGTGGGCTTCTGCACACGCTCGATGACCTTTGCCATGGTATACGTTTTGCCGCTGCCGGTTACGCCGAGCAGCACCTGCATCCGTTCCCCGTTTTCCACGCCCTCGGCGAGCGTTCGGATCGCTTCGGGCTGATCGCCCTGCGGCGAATACGGGGAAACGACTTTGAAGGTATTGTTCATAAAACTCCTTTGCCGCCGGAGGACCTCCCCCGGCGGCATGCATGTTCGATCTTCCGTTACGCTTCCGCCGTCATCAGCGCGGCGCGAATCATCGTGTCGAACGCTTTCTGCCGTTCCTCCGGCGAAATCTCCTGCTCAGTCCCCAAAATATCCGAGATGGTCAGGAACGAAAGCGCCTTCTTGCCTGCGCGGGCAGCGTGCAGATACAGCGCCGCGCTCTCCATTTCCACGCACAGCGCTCCGAGCTCCCGCCATTTCTTCCACGCGCTGCGCGGATCGTAAAAGACATCGCTCGAAACGATGTTTCCGACGCGATACCGCGCGCCGAGCTGTTCAAGCGCATCCGCGCCCTTTCGCAGCAATCCGAAATCCGCAATCGGCGCGAACGTACCCGGCGTATCATACTGCCGGTCGAGATTCGCGTCGTGGCACGCGCCCTCGGCCAATACAACGTCGTACAGTTTGAGGTCCGGATGGATCGCGCCTGCGGAGCCGACGCGAATGATGCATTCCACATCGTAGAAGCGGTACAGCTCGTTCACGTAAATTCCAAGCGACGGCATCCCCATCCCGGTCGCCATGACGGAAACGCGCTTGCCTTCGAACGTGCCGGTATACCCAAAGTTCCCGCGCACATTGTTCACGAGCACAGGATGTTCAAGATACGTTTCCGCAATAAACTTTGCGCGCAGCGGATCGCCCGGCATCAGTACGGTTTTTGCGAAATCGCCCTTTTGGGCGGTGTTGTGCGGTGTTGCCATAGCTGCCTCTTTTTATGCAAGCCATGCGGAAAGTTTCGCATCGATATCCGCAATGACTTCCGCCAAAATGGCATCGCACGACGTCTCATCCTTCTCGTGCGCGCCGAGGTACAGCTTCAGTTTCGGCTCGGTGCCGCTCGGGCGGACCGTGACCCACGTCTCGTCCTCCAGCGTATAGCGCAGCACGTTCGACGACGGCAGCCCCGTCTCCTCCGGCTTGGTGAAATCGTCCACCCGGACAACCTTGCGCCCTGCGATCGCGGTCAGCGGCTGCTTCCGCAGCTCCTTCATCGCGTTCTGAATCTTCTCGATGCCGGCCTTGCCTTCGAGCGTATAGGACTTGACGCGTTCCCGATAGAATCCGTAAATCTCATAGACCTCCTCGAGCGCATCGGCCAGCGTCATGCCGCGCTGCGCATATGCCACGCACGCCTCAGCCACGAGCATTGCCGCGCAGATTGCGTCTTTATCCCGCGCAAAGCCGCCCGCCAAAAAGCCATAGCTTTCCTCAAAGCCGAACAGGAACGTATGTTCCCCGGTCTTTTCGGACTCGGCAATCTGCTCCGCGATGAACCGGAACCCGGTCAGCACCTCCCGGATATCGATCCCGAACCGGGCACAGATTGCGTCCGCCAGATGCGTCGAAACGATCGAACGAACGACAAGCCCGTTTTGGGGAAGCGTCCCCATCTTCTGATAAGACGTCAGCAGCGCATGGATCAGGATGCTGCCGATCTGGTTGCCGGTCAGAACCTGCCACTTCCCGTCGTTCTTGCGCACCGCGCAGCCGAGACGGTCGCTGTCCGGATCCGTCGCCAGAATGACGCTTGCTCCCTTCTCCTCCGCGAGCTTGAACGCGAGCGTGAACGCGTTCGGATCTTCGGGATTCGGGGCGGTAACCGTCGGGAAACTGCCGTCCGGCTTCTCCTGCTCGGGGACGACGTACACATTCGGAATGCCGATGCGGTCTAAAATCGTACGAACCGGGACGTTGCCCGCGCCGTGCAGCGGCGTATAGACCAGTTTCAAATCCTTGCCATGTTCCTTTACGAGCTCCGGCTGTGTCAGAAGCGACATCGTCTTCGCGTAATAAATCTCATCGACCTGCTTGCCGATCAGGATGATCTTCTCGGCGTCAATCGCCTCCTGAAAATCCATGTACGCGGTTTTGAATCCTTCGACGCCGCGGATCTCAGCCGTGATGGCCGCCGCTTCCTCGGGGCCGGACTGTCCTGCGGACGCGCCGTACACTTTATAACCGTTGTACTTGGGCGGGTTGTGGCTCGCGGTAATCACGACGCCTGCCGAAAGGCCGAGCTCCCGTACGGTGAAGCTGAGCTGCGGAACCGCGCGCAGTGATTCATAGAGGTAAACCTGAATGCCGTGCGCTGCCAGAACGCACGCGGTTTCCTTGGCAAACACGTCCGAAAAATGGCGCGAATCGTATGCGATCGCGACGGCGCGATGCTCGCCGGCCGTTTTGTCAAGATACCGGGCAAGGCCTTCCGTTGCGCGGCGAACGTTGTAAACGTTCATGCGATTGTCGCCCGCGCCCAAAATGCCGCGCAGGCCGGCGGTTCCGAACTCGAGTTCGGTATAAAACCGTTCCTCGATCTCCTGCGGGTCATTCGCGATCCCGCGAAGCTCTTCTTTGGTCGATTCGTCGATGTCGGGGCTGTTGAGCCAGAGTTGATACCGTTCCTGTGCGTTCATGTTGTCCTCCTTATCAAAATGTTTCGATGCCTTTGATCTCGCAAAGCGCGAGTTCCTTTTCACTTTCAAACGTCTTCCCGAACACCGAGAGGCGTTTGTGCAGCAGCATTTGCCGCCGCACGCGATGCTGCCGGTTCTTTTCGCGGTCACCGTATTTATCGTCGCCCAAAACGGGATGTCCGATCGCCGCGGTCTGAACGCGGATCTGGTGCGTACGCCCCGTAAACAGCTCGATCTCACAAAGCGACAGATCGTTTTTTCGCTCGAGAACGCGAATCGCAAGCTCCATGCGCAAAGCGCCCGGTTCCTCCGCGCGGCAAAGCCGCATCGTGGCTGCGTCCGCATCCTTTTTTGCGTAATGCACGTAACGCCCTTCCTTCGGGGTGCCGCAAAGAATCGCGTGATAAACCTTCTCGGTATCGTGGCGGTAGAACGCTTCCTCAAGCGCGTCCCGCATCGATTCGGTCCGCGCAAACACGACAAGCCCTTCGGTATTCGCGTCAAGCCGATGCACCGGGTAGATCGGATCGAACAACCCGGACAGCGCACCGTACAGCTCCTCTTCGACCTCTGCTCCCGGCTCCTTATCGACGACGATCATCCCGTCGTCCAGATACACGCCCGAGCATACTTCCGCCGCCGGAAGCATCTGTACCACCGCGCCGAATTCCTTCCACGGCGGCATCGAGTAAAACGTCAGCGATTCGCCGATCGTCGGATGCTGAATCGTCAACGCATAAGCCCAAAGGCGAATCGGCGATCCCGGCTTTGCCGCAGGGTTGTACCGCATATCCCCCTCGATCGGGAGCGCGCGCGAAGCAAGCTGCACGCGGATCTGATGCGGTCTTCCGGTATGCAGGGAAACGTCCAACATCGCCGTTCCGTTTTTTCGCGCAAGCGTGCGGTATTCGAGCGATGCAAACTTTGCGCCCGCCGTCCCCTCCGGAACGACCGACGTCGTATTCGTGGACTCGTCCTTCCAAAGCCAGTCGACAAGCGTGTCCTTCGGCTTCGGTTCTCCCGCTACGATCGCTGCATACCGTTTCTTTGCCTGCCGGCCCTTGAACTGCGCCGTCAGCCGTGCCGCGGCCTTGCTCGTGCGTGCAAATACCATAACGCCGCCGACCGGACGATCAAGCCGATGCACCAACCCGAGATAAACGTCTCCGGGCTTATGATACGCCTCCTTGATATAGGCCTTGCACCGGGTGAGCAAATCCTCATCGTGCGAAGCGTCCGCCTGAACGGGCATATTCGCAGGCTTTTCCACCACAAGCAGGTGGTTGTCCTCATACAGTACGTGAAGCGGTTCAGACATAGGGCGTCCATCTCCCGCTCGCGCCGCAGGGCAATACAAGCCTGCCCCGGCGGATCGGCAATCCGACCTCATCCGCAGCGACGTCCCCCTTCGGCAGCGCAAGCTTCAAAACATTGGAAAGCACCGACGGCGCAAGCCCCGTCGTGTAGGAATTGATCAAAAAGAAACAGGGCGTATCGGACAGCAGCATCGAACAATCCTCCACGAGCGGATACAGATCGTCCTCGATCTTCCACATCTCCCCCGTCGGACCGCGGCCGTAGCTCGGCGGGTCCATCAAAATGCCGTCATATCGATTGCCGCGTCGGATCTCGCGCTTGACAAACTTGCCGCAGTCATCGACGAGATAGCGGATCGGCGCGGCGGAAAGTCCGCTTGCAGCCGCGTTTTCCTTTGCCCATGCGACCATGCCCTTTGCGGCATCCACATGCGCAACCTCCGCGCCGGCTTTGGCGCAGGCACACGTCGCCCCGCCGGTATAGGCAAACAGATTCAACACCTTCGGCGCTCTGCCGTACCGCTTTTGAAACGCCTCGATACGCTCGCGCATCCAGTCCCAGTTGACCGCCTGCTCGGGAAACAGTCCCGTATGCTTGAACCCGGTCGGACGCACGATGAATTTCAGATCGCGGTAGCGAATTGTCCAACTCTCGGGAAGGGATTTTGCGTACTCCCAATGCCCGCCGCCCGAAGCGCTGCGAAGATAGGTCGCGTCACAGGGGGCGTCCTGCATCGTCCAAACCGCCTGCGGATCGGGGCGCAGCAACGTCACGCTGCCCCAGAACTCGCGCTTGTTTCCGTTGCCCGCGTCCAAAATTCCGTATTCTTTCCAACCGTCCGCCAAATACATTTCCGTAATCCCTTCGGTTCAATCGCCGACGCGGTGAATCTCCGCGCCGATCGCCGTCAGCTTCTGTTCCAAAAATTCATACCCGCGATCGATATACTCGATCCCGTACACATCGGTCGTTCCGCCCGCCGAAAGCCCCGCAACGATCAGTGCCGCGCCTGCGCGAAGATCGGTTGCGTGCAGAATGTTGCCGCGCAGCGTTTCGACGCCGCGCACCTTCGCAACGCGCTTGGATACCGAGATCGACGCGCCGAGCTTCCGGAGCTCCTTGACGTGATTGAACCGATTCTCAAAAATATTCTCGGTGATGACGCTCGTCCCCTGCGCCGTACAAAGGTACGCCATCATCGGCTGCTGCAGATCGGTCGGAAATCCCGGATAAACCATGGTTTTGAGCGAGACCGCCCGCGGCCGCTCCCGCATGGAGACGCGGATGAAGAAATCCCGTCCGTCGTCGCCCTCAATGACCTGCGCGCCCGACTCCATGAGCTTGGCGGTGATGGCTTCCATGTGCGGCGGAATCACGTTCTTGATTACGACATCTCCGCGCGTTGCCGCAGCGGCGATCATGTACGTTCCGGTCTCGATCTGATCGGGAATGATCGAATAGGCGCATCCGTGCAGCTTTTTCCGTCCCTGAATACGGATCACGTCCGTTCCAGCGCCCTTGATGCGCGCGCCCATCATATTCAAAAAGTTTGCCACATCCACGACATGCGGCTCTTTTGCCACATTCTGCAGCACCGTCTGCCCCTCGGCACGGCACGCCGCGAGCATCACATTGATGGTCGCGCCGACGGAGACAACGTCAAAAAAGATCTCCGCCCCCTTCAGCTTCGTCGCCTGTGCGCGAATGACGTTCCGGCTCTCATCCATGTATACGTTTGCGCCGAGCGCGCGCATACCCTTGATGTGCTGATCGATCGGCCGCGCGCCGATCACGCAGCCGCCCGGCAGGGCAAGCTCCACCTCGCCGTAGGTGCCGAGCATTGCGCCGAGCAAATAATAGGAGGCGCGCATGGAGCTGACCTCCGGAAATGTTACATCGAACGTATCAATCGTCGTCGGATCAATGCGCATACAGCCGCCCGCCGTCATATCCACCTTCGCTCCGAGCCGGGACATGATATTTTTCAAGCTGACAACGTCCGCAATCTCGGGCAGATTCTCAAGCACACACGGTTCTCCGGCAAGAATTGCCGCCGGAATGATTGCCACCGCCGCATTTTTTGCGCCGCTGATCGTGACCGTACCTTCGAGCCGCCGCCCGCCGCCGATGCTGTAATACTGGTTCATCCTATGCCTCATTTTATGCCGCTGCCGCAGCAGAATCGTTCCGGGCGCCCGCTTCGGAATCCGCAGCGATACCCTTTTATAGTGTAACGGATTTTCCCCGTTTCGTCAACCGAAAATCACACGTCAAAGCCCGATTTCAAAACAGGTTTCCGATCCCGTTCTTTTTGCGAAATCCATCGTCCGCAATCCCGTTCTCCGGGTCCCTTTGTGTATGTTTGTGAATTTGTAAAATTCGCGTAAATATTCCGTTGATCGTTTGCTCTTTCTTTTGAATTGCGATATTGTACTTTTGCAACAATACTTTCAGCAAAACAGGTGACTGCGATGATCGAATACCAAAAAGCGGATGCCGCCGTTGCACGGCTGCTTTCCAAGCAAACGCCTCAAGCCGGCGTGCTGTATGTTCCTTCCCAGTTTGCGTATCCTTTCACATCCGATGGGAAGCAGTTCCTCTACCATACCCTGACAAAGCAATGCGTAGAAGCAATCCTTCCTGCGTCGTGTTCTGCAAACGAAGGGTTTGACGAACTGATTCAGGGCCGGTTTCTGGTTCCGTCTGAACAGATAGAATATCCGCTGTACGAATCCGTCTCCAAATTGCTTCGCACCCTGCATCGAAAGCCGGGGTACAACGGGTATACCATCCTGCCCACCTTTGCCTGCAATGCGCGCTGCGTATATTGCTACGAAGCCGGGGTCGAGCAGCACGCAATGAAGCCCGAGACCGTCGACCAGCTGATTCGCTTTCTTCTCGAGACCCACGCCAAGAAAGAACTCACGTTGACCTGGTTTGGCGGGGAACCGTTGCTCTGTCCGCATGTGATCGATCGCGTTTCTGCCGCTTTGCAGGAAGCCGCAGTGCCGTTTCACGCTATCATTGTGACCAACGCGAGTCTGATCACGCCCGAAATTCTGGAAAAAATGACCGGTGCCTGGAAAGTCAAACGGGTTCAGGTTTCAATGGACGGCGCGGAAGCGGATTATGTGGCGCGCAAGCGATATCGGCAGGACCTGGATCAATATCACACGGTCATACAAGCGATTGATCGGATGGCAGAAGCCGGCATTCAGGTGACGATTCGCTGCAACGTGGATGAACAGAATATCGGCTCCGTTCCGTTGTTTTTGGAGGATCTCAAAACAGCGATCACGCACAAGGAAAATGTCAGATTTTACCTTGCGCGCCTGTTCCAGACCTATGGAGACGCGCACAATCCGGATCTGATTCAGGCCATCCGGGACCTGAGCCCTGCAATTGCGTCCGCCGGGTTCCAGCCGCAGCTCGGCAGCACTTCTGTCAACAAGCTGCGGATCAATCACTGCATGGCCGATGGAAGCGGCGTTGTGATCTCGCCTGACGGCGGTATCGCAGCCTGCGAGCATCTTCCTTCCGAAACCCGGTATGGGGATATCTGGAACGGCCCGACCAGTCCCGAAATCCGAGCGGAATTCACGCGCACCGACCGCACGCGGGAAAAATGCCGTTCCTGTCCGTTCCTTCCGATCTGCACGTCTTTTGCCTCTTGCCCGAATATCGACGCGAGCTGCCGCGTCTGGCAGCAGAAAAGGCTTGAACCGGAGCTGATCCGTTTGGTGCAGAAAAAAACCTCCTCAAATGAGGAGGCAGACGATCCTTCGTTCTGTTAAACAACTTCCGATACGCGTTCGCCGGTGAAAGGCGAGCGCGTTTTTATAGGCCGTACGTATCCCGCCACGCGGCAAGCGTTCCGTCTGCCGCCCAGGTTTCGAACAGCTCGTCGCACAGGTCGAGCAGCACGCTTCCCTTCGGGGCGATCGCGTAATAGGAAATCGTGCCGAGCGGTTCCTGATACAGCAGCATCCCGCGTTCCAGATGGCTCTTTGCCGCCGTGCGCGGCATGCAAAGCGCGTCGACCGTTCCGGCACGCAGCTTTACGAGCATCGAATAGTAGTCCGCGCAGGGAACGACCAACACCTCCGCATCCTGCTCGTCCACCAACCGGTACAGCAGCGTTTCGGCAGGCGTTCCCGAAAGGACTCCGATCGAGGCGCCGCCGAGCGGCCGTTCGGAATACGCCATCAACACGCAATCGTCGATATAAAACGGGAGCTCGCTGCGCTCGTAGTTTACGTTGTCAAACGACTGCATCGCCATGATCGCCAGATCGATATATCCGTCGTCCATCCGCCAAAGCGCAGAATAGCGCGTGCACGGCACGAACGTAATGCTGTCCGCGCTCTCAAAGATCGTTTCGCCGATCTCGTTGCCGATCGCATACTCCATTCCGCTGCCGTTTTCGCTGAGACCGTATAGGCTTTCATCGACTCCGATCCGCAGCACGCCCGCGCTTTTGACCATCTCCATCTCCGCCGAATTCAGAACTCGGCTGCGCGGACGGTTCACGAGGATCAACAGCGTCAACAACAGCGCAAAGCCCGCAATCAACAGGACCGGCCGGATCGGGAGCCGATCCTGCCAGCCGGGGCGCAGCCGCAGCCGCCGCTTTTGCGGAAAGGGTTGATTCATTTTCGTTTCCATTAAAGCTTATTATAACAAACTATTTGAAAATAGGAAAGCGCTCTTTACAGATTCGGGAAAAAATCGTAAAATAGAAGCACAAAATCTTCTGCGGAGGCTCCCATGCGATTGTTTATTGCCGTTCCGTTGCCCAAAAATGTGCAGCGCACCGTCTTTTCCGTTCAGGAGGAGCTGCGGCTTGGCGCAACCGCCGGGCGGTTCGTCCCTGCCGGCAATCATCATATCACCGTGCGATTCCTCGGCGAGAGCAATGCGCTCGCCGATCTTGCGTTTGCCATGCACGACGCGGTTAAGGATGCGCACCCGTTCACGCTGCGGCTCGGCGGACTCGGTTCCTTTACGCACAGCGGTTCCAAGACGTGTTTTTTGCACGTCAACGGGGAAACGCAGGAGCTGTTCCGCATTCACGAAACGCTGGAAGCTGCGCTGCTCGACCGCGGATTTGTGCGCGGACGCGGCAAACCCGAACCGCATATCACGCTCGCCCGTGCCGTCGAATATCCGGAGGGACTGCGGCTTTCCGTGCCGAACGAATCCTTCCGCGTCGGTTCGATCGTCCTGTATGAAAGCACGAACCGCGGCGGGCGCATGGTCTATACGCCCCTGCATACCGAAACCTTTTGAGCCATGGCAAAGCTGACGATTCTTTCGGGCGAGCCGCATTCCGGCAAAACAGAAGCGCTTTACGCCCGGCTGCAACAACAGATCGAACGCGGCAAACGCGTGGTTCTGCTCGTCCCCGAGCAGGCGACCTACCGCGCCGAATCCGCGCTCTGCGCCCGCCTCGGCGGGCTGCTCGGCGTCGATGTGTACAGTCTTGATCGGCTCTCCGAACGTTTGATTTCCGAATACGGGCAAGCGCTTCCGTACCTGGACGATCGCGGACGCTGCATGGTGCTTCGCAGGGCCGCGTTTTTGGAGCGCGACCGGCTGCAGCTCTTCTCCCGCGCAGCGGAACACCGCGGATTCGCTGCCGCCATGGATGCGCGCATCGGCCGGTTCAAACAAAGCTGCATTCTTCCCGAGGATCTGGACAACGCGGCAAAGAAGCTGCCCGAACACGATCTTTTGCGGCAAAAGCTCGAGGATTTTTCTCTGCTCTATCGGGAAAGCGAATCCTTTCTTGCCGATCGGTACCTGACCGCGAACGACCTTTTAACCGTTGCCACAACGCTCGTCGAAGGATCCTGGCTTCATGGCTGCACCGTGTTCGTCGACGATTTCGACCGGCCGCGTGAGCAGGCGCTCCGGCTTCTGATCCGCATTCTCCAAGCCGCAGATTCCGTGACGATCACGCTGCGCGATTCCGCTGACCCGAACCTTTCCTCGCTGTATGCGCCGGACCGCAAACTCCATGACCGGCTCCGGGACGCCTGTGAAACGCTCGGAATTCCGTTTTCAAAGCAGCAGATGGAACGCTCCTCGGGCGGAGATCCCGCTCTGGATCATTTGAAAAACAACCTGTTTTCCGACGCGCCCTCCCCCTATCCTATGGAGACCGACGCGATTGCGATCCTTGCCGCCAAGGACCGCGCAACCGAAGTTGCCCTTTTGGCGGACCGCATTCTGGAACTTGTGAAGGCGGGAAAGCGTTTTTCGGACATTGCTGTTGTTTCGAGCGACCTTGCGGCGTACGGTCCGCTTGTTCGCCGCGCCTTTTTGCGGCGCAACATTCCGCTGTTTTACGATGCGACGCGTCCGCTCGGCGGGCTCGCCGCGATCGACTTCATTCGCAGCGCCGCGCGCGCCGCTTGTCTCGGTTTTCCGATGGACGATCTTCTGCGATTGCTCAAGAGCGGCTATGCGGGGGTGGACGAAGCGGACGTCGAGGTGTTTGAAAACTACGTGCTGCGGTACGGGATCTACGGCAGCGAATGCCGAAAGCCGTTCGCCATCGGAGAAATTCCGCCCGCAGCGGAAGCCGTACGCGCGCACATCATGGATACGCTTTTGCCGCTGTATACCGATACCGCTTCTTCGAAAACCACCGATCGCGTCCGCGCGCTGTGGCGCTATCTGGAAGCGAACGGATTCCGTGAAGCGCTTGAAGCCGAGGCGCAGTCGCTGTTTGCGCTCGGCGCGGAGTCCGATGCGCAAATGATCGCACAGGTCTGGCGTGCCGTGACCGATTTGCTCGTGCAGCTCGATACCGTGCTTGGGGAAACGAACCTGACGCGCAAGGAGTTTCCGATGCTGCTCGAGGAGGGACTATCGGGATTCTCCGTCGGCATTCTGCCCGGGCAGGGCGACCGCGTGACGCTCGGCGACCTCGTCCGCACACGGCTTGCGCCGATCGATACGCTGTTTGTGCTCGGCTGCACCGATGGGGTGTTCCCGCCGGTTCGGACCGACGACGATCTGATCAACGATCCCGAGCTTCAGACGCTGCGCGATCTCGGGCTGCCCGTTTGGGACGGAACGCAGGGAGAATCGGCGGCGGATCGGCTCGCGCTGATCTCGCTGCTCGGCAAGGCAAAGCGCCGCATCGTGTTCTCCTATGCATTCTCCGACGGGACAAGTGAATTGAGCCGCTCTCCGCTGCTCGGAAGCATCGACCGGCTGTTTCCGGGCAACCGGGAAATCGTCGGCATGACCGCGATGACCGCCGCGCCGATGAGTAAGCCCGTCGCATTTTCCGCGCTGTCCGAGCTGCTGTCGCTCTGGCGGCAGGACGGATATTGCGCGCCGATGCTTCCGCCGCTGCTCGCCTATTTTTCCAACGATCCCGATTATCGGGACGCAACGGAGGCGATCCGTTCGGGCGAAGCCCAAAGCGCTTCCCCCGCGGCGTTCGGCAAGGATGTTGCCGCGCAGCTGTATGGACGCGCGCCGTTCATGAGCGCGAGCCGCCTGGAACAATACGCGCGCTGTCCGTTCGCGCAGTACGTAAAGTACGGGCTAAGGGCCGAAGAGCGCAAGGTTGCCGACGAGACGGCTTCCGACGCGGGCACCTTCTTACATGACGCGCTCGACGCGTTCGTTCGCGAAGCCAAGAAGCGCGGCTTTGAGCTCGGCGCCATGACCGAATCGGATGTGGACACCGTTTTGGACGCGGTTCTGCCCGAGCTGCTTGTGACGCACAACGACGGTCTCTTCGGGCGGGACGCGCGCCTTCGCGAATCGCTGTTTCTGCGGCTCCGCACCGTGCGGCTCGCTGCAAACTCGATTGTGCAGCAGCTGCACGCCGGACGGTTCGACGTTGCCGCAACGGAGCTCTCCTTCGGCATGGACGGCTCGTCGTTCCAGCCGATCTCCCTGACGCTGAAGGACGGGCGGCGCATTCGCGTTTACGGCAAGATTGACCGCGTCGATCGCACGCCGGACGGGGAGCTGCTCCGCGTCATTGATTATAAAATGGGCAAGACGCGCACTTTTGATCCGACAAAACTGCTCTCAGGCGAATCGCTGCAGCTTCCGCTGTACGTTGCGGCCGCGCAGCAGGTCGGCGGCGCGCTTGCCGGTATGTACTATATGCCCCTTACGCTCGATCCGCCGGAGCCGGGCGAAACGCCGCAGCACCGGCTGTATGGCCTGACCGCGTCCGACGATGCGTCGATTTTGGCGGCGGGCAATTTTGAAAAGCAGTCGCCCTGGATCTACGATCTGAAGCGCAATAAGAACGGTGAAATTTCGGGCTCCGCCGCAGAACGGGATCGATTGATGGAAATCGTTGCCGCTGCGCAGCGAATCGCCGCGCAGCAGGCGGAGGGCATCCTTGCGGGGAACGCTGCGGTCTTCCCGACCGAGTCCGCCTGCAAATGGTGTCCGTACGGAAGCGTTTGCAGGTTCGATAAGCAGACGGGCTGCAGAACGCGTACCACCCGGAAGGTGACTGCGGACGATCTGTTGACCGGAAAGGAGGAATTGCCGTGAACTGGAACCCCGATCAAATCCGTGCGATTGAGGCCACGGGCAATGTAATCGTTTCCGCTGCCGCCGGCGCAGGCAAGACCTCCGTTCTGACCGAGCGCGTGTTCCGGCTTGTTGCAAACGGAACGCCGATCGATCGGATGCTGATTCTGACCTTCACCCGCGCCGCCGCCGGAGAAATGAAATCCCGCATCTTTACGCGGCTCGAATCCGCAGCGCAGTCCGCCGCAACCGACAGGGAACGCGCGTACCTCCTTTCCCAGGCACAGCTTTGTGCCGCTGCGAACATCTCGACCATGCACGCCTTTTGCGCGAAGGTCGTGTTCCGTCACTTCTTCCGCGTCGGGCTCGCGCCGTCCTCCCGAACGATGGATGAAACCGAAAGCGCCGTGCTGCGCAGCGAGGTGCAGACGCGGGTCCTCACGGAGCTTGCCGAAACCGAACCTGAATCGTATCGCCGCCTGATCGCGGCATTCAACGGGGAACGCACGCTCCGGGAAACGCTTGACCGACTGAACCGCTTCCTTTCTGCGGAGCCGGATCCAGAAGCGTGGTTGGCGCGTGCCGAAGCGACGCTGACCGATCGCGACGCGTTCCTTGCTCTGCTCGAAAGCGAATGGGCATCCGATAAAAAAGCACTTACGCTTGCGCTTTCCGACCTGAACGATGCGCGTGACGCGCTTCCGCCCGCCTGCCAAAAGGCGATTTCCCTGCTGGACGAGCTGCTCACGCATGCGCGCGGCGCTCTGCTTCAGCCCGACCGAACCGCGTACGGCGCGGCGCTCTGCGGGATTCCGACCGGCGGAAGGCTATCGTTCCCGAAGGATTATTCCGCTGCCGATTCCCAACCGGTCAAGGATGCGAAAGCGTTGTTCCTGAAGCTCTGTAAGGAGCAGGCGGAGCGCTGTTCCGCGGACGCGGATACGTTGTTCCGAACCCAGACCGACGGCGCGGCGGTCGTCACCCCGCTGTTTCGGCTGCTCCGAGCGGAGCGCTCCGCTTACGCCGAGGAAAAGCGGCAGCGCGCCTGCCTCGATTTTGATGACCTTGAGCATCTGACCATTGAGATTCTTCGCGACGAGCGCATCGCCGCCGAGTACCGCGAGCGGTTCGTATACGTGATCGTGGATGAGTACCAGGACAGCAACCGCGTCCAGGAGGCGATTCTCGATCGGATCCGCAGGAAAAACAATCTGTTTTTTGTCGGCGACGTCAAGCAATCGATCTATCGGTTCCGCAAGGCCGAACCGAAGCTGTTTTTGGAAAAATGCCGCACCTTCTTCGGAGACGTCGGCACGCGGGTGGATCTCAAGCAGAACTTCCGTTCCGGAGGCGCGGTCATCGACGCGGTGAATCGCGTGTTTGAAACGATTCTGCACGAACCGATCGCCGGGATCGAATACGACGCGGCTGCGCGGCTCTACCGCGGCAGCAGCGAAACGGGCGGAGCGGTGGAATGCCACGTCTTTGAAAAGAAGAGCGACAGCGATGAGGAGTCGCTTGCCGACGCCGAAGCCGAAGCACGGTTCATTGCCGACGCGATTGCCGCGCGCATGAAGCGCCCGATCTTCGACAGCAAGACCGGCAAAACGCGTGATCCCGAATACGGGGACTTTGCGATTCTGCTTCGCAGCAAAACGCATGCCGAAATCTATGCCGAAACGCTTGCCTTCTGGGGCATTCCCTGTTATGCGCAGCTTTCCGGCGGGTACTTTGATGCGATTGAGGTGCGGCTGGTCATCAATCTGCTGCGCGTGCTCGATAACCGACGGCAGGATATTCCGCTGCTCTCGGTGCTGCGATCTCCGTTCTTCCGCTTTACCGACGACGAGCTGATCGCGCTTCGCACCGCGACGCGCGGCAGTCTGCTCGACTGCCTGCTTGCCGCAAAGGAACATCCGCACGTGCAGGAAACCCTGAAGACGCTTTCCGAATGGCGCGCGCTTGCAAAGCGCGTCACAATGGAGGAGCTGCTCGATTCCGTGATGGATGCGGTGCAGTACCGCGAGCGCATGGGCGCGCTGCCGGGCGGCATCCAACGGACGCGAAACCTGGATGCATTGGTCGAGCGGGCGCGCGCGTTTGACGCGACCGGCTCCGGCGGCATTCACGGATTCCTATCGTTCATCGACGCGGCGGAGGCTGCTGCCGACCTCGGGGCATCCCAAACCGTGACGGCGAACGTCGTTCGCATCATGACGATTCATAAATCGAAGGGATTGGAATTTCCCGTCGTGTTCCTTGCCGGGCTCGGCGCACTCTATAACCGGCAGGATGAAAAGGACTCGCTGCTTCTGCACGACCGGCTCGGCGTCGGGCTTCAATTTCTCGACGCGGAGGGGTTCCGCCGCCGGACCTATGCGCGCCGGATCATCAAGGATGCGATCGCCGACGCCGCATGGCAGGAGGAGCTGCGCGTGCTGTACGTCGGTATGACGCGCGCCAGGAGCGAGTTGATCTTACTGGGCTGTCTCTCGAATGCCGAAAAAGCGCTTGCCGAGCTTCCGATGCCGACGCTGACGAATCTGCGCCGCGCTTCGAACAATCTGAGGCTGTTGCTGCTTTCTCTGAACGGATATCTGCCGATTCAATTGCACCGGAAGGCGGATGTTGCCTCGGGTGCAGAACAGCGGCAGCTGCCTGCGCTGCCCGAAGCCGATCCCCGTCTGACGCAAGCGCTGTGCGAATCGCTCGCCTGGACGTATCCGTTCCCGATTCGACAGGATTTGCCGATCAAAACTTCGGTCACGGCACTCGGAGAACGCTCGCTGGATCCGTTTGCAGAACCGCGCTTTGCCGCCGAGCCGGACGGCGCTGCGCTCGGATCGCGGGTGCATACGCTGCTGCGCCGTATTCCGCTGACCGAAGGCGCGGAGGCTACTCTTTTTACAAGCGCCGATTTTTCGACGCTTCCGATCAGCCATCGAAACGCGCTGCGTTGGTGGATCCAATCCCCGCTGTTTTTGCGCATGTGCAAGTCGCCGCGCGCGGAGCGGGAATGGAGCTTTGTGCGACAGCTTCCCGCAAACGCGCTGTTTGACACGGAAGAAACCGTCCCCGTTCTGCTGCAGGGTGTGATTGACGCATGCTTCCTCGAAGACGGCGCATGGGTGCTGCTCGATTATAAGACCGATCGCGTGGAAGGCGACCCTGCCGAACACGCCGAGCGGCATCGCAAACAGCTCACGCTCTACGCCGAAGCGCTTGCTGCGCTGTCCCGGATCCCCGTGCGCGAAGCGTACATCGTCTTTTTGAACGCGAACGCGGTTGTGAAACTGATATGAATTTGCCAAACGATTATCTTGCGCGCATGCGCGAACAACTGAAAACGGATTTTGACGCGTACTGCGCCGCGATGGACGAGCCGCCAAAGGCCGCGCTTCGGGTGAATACGCTGAAAATCGCACCCGCGGAATTTGCCTCGCTGTGCGCGGTTCCGTTGACCCCGCTCTCGGGCGCGTCGGATGGGTTTTCGGTACCCGACGGGTTCCGGCCGGGACGCGATCCGCTGCATGCGGCAGGGCTCTACTATATGCAGGAAGCGAGCGCGCAGGCGCCCGCACGGTTATTACACATCGAACCCGGGATGACCGTGCTCGATCTATGCGCCGCGCCCGGCGGAAAAAGCACCCAGCTTGCCGCCCGTCTCAACGGAACGGGCGTGCTCGTCGCGAACGAGTACGTTGCTTCTCGCGCGCAGACGCTCGTCGGCAACCTGGAGCGCATGGGCGTCACGAACGCAATTGTGACAAACGCCGACACCGAAACGCTCTGTGAGCGGCTTTCGCAGCAGTTCGATGCGGTTCTGTGCGACGCGCCGTGTGCCGGAGAAGGGATGTTTCGCAAGGATCCGCGCGCCGTTGCCGAGTGGTCCAAGGAGCATGTCAACGCGTGTGCCCTGCGGGAACGCGGGATCCTGCACAATGCTGCCAAGGCCGTGAAACCGGGCGGCGAGCTGGTGTATTCGACCTGCTCGTTCTCACCCGCCGAGGACGGTGAAACCGTCGCACTGTTTTTGCAGGCGCATCCCGATTTTTCACTGACCTTCGAGCAAACGCTCTATCCGCACTCGTCCGACGGCGAAGGACAATACATGGCGCATTTTGTCCGTTCCGGCGTTCGGACGCCGTCCGCATTTTCCATGGGGCGCTCGGACCGCTGCGCCGCATGGGAAGCGTTTTCTTCCGAATTGAACCCGCTTCTGGGGCGTGTGCTCCGCCTGAAAGACGGGCGCGTTCTGCTTGTTCCGCCACTGCCGTTTTCGTTGGACGGCCTCCGCATCGTGCGGGCGGGACTGCTGCTCGGCGAGGACAAGGGAAATCGATTTGAACCGTCCCACGCGCTCGCGCTCAGCGTTCCCTTGCCGTTTTTGCACACGGAATCGTTGGACGAGGCGGATGCCGCCCGGTACCTCGCGGGTGAACCGATCGCGCGCGCTGCAAAGAAGGGTTGGTGTGCCGCCACGGTTCACGGCTACGCGCTCGGCCTAATGAAATCCGATGGACAGCTTCTGAAAAACCATTATCCTAAGGGGCTTCGGATGCCTTGACAACCGGGATACCCGGTGCTATACTACAAAAAAACACATCTTCAGGGCGGGGTGCAATTCCCCACCGGCAGTATAGTCTGCGAGCGGCGTTGTCCGCATGATTCGGTGCAATTCCGAAACCGACGGTATAGTCCGGATGAAAGAAGATCGACGCTCCGGGGAATGATTTCTTCGGAGCGTTTTTCGCCCTCCGGGAAGGAGACAACTGTATGGAAGCATCCAAACGCACCGTTTTTTCGGTCAAAACCGTCGCCACGATCGCAATGCTCTGCGCGATCGCGTTCGTTGCAAAGCTGATCTCAACCGTCTTTCCGACGGTATCGGGGTTCCTGTCCTTTGACCTCAAGGACGTCGTGATTGTGATCGGCGGATTTCTTTACGGGCCGCTTGCCGCCGCGATCATTGCCGGAATCGTCTCGCTGGTCGAGATGGTGACCGTGAGCACCACCGGCGCGATCGGGCTTTTGATGAATGTGCTTGCAAGCTGTTCGTTTGCCTGCATTGCGGCTGTGATCTATGCGATCCGGCGCGATATGAAGGGCGCGATCTTCGGGCTGTTGCTCGGCGTCCTCTGCATGACCGGCGTCATGCTGCTTTGGAACTGGCTGATCACGCCGCTGTACATGAAGGTCGACCGTTCGGTCGTCGTCGGGATGCTTGTTCCGGTGTTTTTGCCGTTCAACCTCGTGAAAGGCGGCATCAACGCAACGCTGGCGTTACTCCTGTATAAACCGATCGTCACCGCGCTCCGAAAGGCGCATCTCGTTCCGGAAGGCAATGCGCCGCGACAGACAAAGTGGAGTGTTCTGATCGCGTCGCTCGTCCTGCTTGCAACATTTGTCCTGCTCGCGCTCGTTTTGATGGGCATACTTTGATGGAACCTGCGGATGGATTCCGCAGAAGGAGGCAATCTATGAATGCAATTGTAACCGTGATCGGTCAGAACCGCGTCGGCATTATTGCCGCGATCAGCACCCGGCTTGCAGCGCTCGGCGTCGACATCCTCGATGTGTCGCAAACGATTTTAAACGGGAGCTTTACGATGGTGATGGTCGTCAATCTGGAAGGCGCAAGCGCGTCGTTTGTTGAAATTCGCGATGCGCTGAGCGATCTTGCCGCGGAACGCGGGCTCTCGATCCGCATTCAGCGGCAGGAGATTTTCGAAGCGATGCACACGGTATGACGGTATGCTGAACAAGAACGATATCCTCTCCACGATCGAGATGATCGATCAGCAGCACCTCGATATCCGCACGATCACGATGGGCATTTCGCTCACGGATTGCGCGGACGCTTCGGCTGCGCGCGCGTGCGACAAGATCTATGATAAGATCACACACTATGCGAAGGATCTTGTCTCCGTCGGGGAAGCGATCGAGATGGAATTCGGGATCCCGATCGTCAATAAGCGCATTTCGGTCACGCCGATCGCGCTCGTTGCCGCAGCAAGCGAGACAGATTCCTACGTGCCGTTCTGCAAAGCGCTCGACCGTGCGGCCAAGACCTGCGGCGTCGATTACATCGGCGGGTTCTCCGCGCTTGTGCAAAAAGGCATGACCAAAGCGGATGAAAAGCTGATCCGCTCGATCCCAGAAGCGCTTTCGGAAACCGACGTCGTCTGCTCCTCGGTCAATATCGGATCGACGAAGGCCGGCATCAATATGGATGCGGTACGGCTCATGGGCCACGTGATTCGCGAAACCGCGGAACGCACGAACGGCGCGGGCTGCTGCAAGCTCGTCGTGTTCTGCAATGCGGTCGACGACAACCCGTTTATGGCCGGAGCGTTCCATGGCATCGGCGAACCGGAAAAGGTGATCAACGTCGGCGTTTCGGGACCGGGCGTTGTGTATCACGCGCTGCAGGCGGTGAAAGGCGCGCCGTTTGACGTCGTTGCCGAAACCGTCAAGAAGACGGCATTCCGCATCACGCGCATGGGGCAGCTTGTCGCGCAGGAAGCATCGAAGCGGCTCAATACGCCCTTTGGCATTGTCGATCTTTCCCTTGCGCCGACGCCCGCTGTGGGCGATTCGGTCGCGCGGATTCTTGAAGAAATGGGGCTTGAAACCTGCGGCACGCACGGCACGACCGCTGCGCTTGCGCTGCTGAACGACGCGGTGAAAAAGGGCGGCGTCATGGCGTCGTCTTCCGTCGGCGGGCTTTCGGGCGCGTTCATTCCGGTTTCGGAGGATGAAGGCATGATCGCAGCCGCCAAGGCCGGCGTGCTGACGATCGATAAGCTCGAAGCCATGACCTGCGTCTGCTCGGTCGGGCTCGATATGATCGCTGTTCCGGGCGATACGAGCGCGGATACGATCGCCGCAATCCTGGCGGACGAGGCCGCCATCGGCATGGTCAACAGCAAAACAACCGCGGTGCGCGTCCTTCCCGCAATCGGCAAGTCCGTAGGCGATACCGTCGAGATGGGAGGACTCATGGGCAGCGCGCCCGTCATGCCGGTGCATGCCGCGTCGAGTGAAGCGTTTATTGCGCGCGGCGGACGCATCCCCGCGCCGATGCAAAGTCTAAAAAACTGAAAGGAACTCGCCTATGCAATTACAACTGGATCCGAGCCTGCCTTACGCGATCGCGCTTGAAGGCGGCGGCGCAAAAGGCGGTTATGAAATCGGGGTCTGGAGAGCACTGAACGAAACGGGCTTTGCAATCGCCGCTGTTTCGGGAACGAGCGTCGGCGCGCTGAACGGAGCGCTGATGGCGATGGGATCGTATGACAAAGCCGTGGAGGTGTGGAACTCCGTCCGGATGTCGAGCATTGTTTCGGTCGACGAAGCCGGCGAGAACGAGCTCAAGCGGATGCTGAGCGGTTCCGTTCCGCTGCTGGAGCTGCCGGAATATTTGCCGCGCATCCTGGACCTGATCAATCAGCGCGGTCTGGATGTTGCGCCGCTGCGCGCCTGGATTCGGGAGATCGTCGATCCGGAGCGTCTCCGCAGCGCGCCGATTCCGCTGTATGTTACGACCGTCTCCCTCGCCGAACGCAAGGGGCTCGAGATCAAGATCAACGATCTCGATACCGACGAAGCGATCTTCGATATGCTGCTTGCGAGCGCCTATCATCCGGCGTTCAAAAACGAGCCGCTGTATGACGGAAAACAGTATCTCGACGGCGGCGCGTTTGATTCGCTGCCGCTGCACGTCCTCGTCGAAAACGGGTACCGCAATCTGATCGGCGTGCGGCTGCCCGGCGGGCTCGGCATCGAACGCAGGTTCAAGATGCCCGATGACGCGAACGTAACGATCATCAAGCCGAATATCGACCTCGGCGGCGCGCTCGATTTTGACGCCGAGCGTGCGCGCTTCCATATGCAGGTCGGATATTTCGACACGCTGCGCGCGCTGTATGGGCTGTATGGAGCGAAGTATTATGTGGATCGGACACTTTCCGACCGCAACGCGCTGGACTGGATCCTCGACCGCTATGAACGCGAAGGGTCCGAAAAGCCGCTGCGCGCGCTGATCGAACAAACGCTTCCCTCCGAAGCGAAGCGGCTGAACGTGCGCGAAGGGGACTATTACGAGCTGATGATCGCATTGCTCGAGGAGGAAGCGCTGCAGCGCGGCGTAGAGCCGCTTGTGATCCGCACCGATCGGGACTTTATGCGCGCGATCGCGGACGTGGAAATCGAACGCCGCAAGGCGGAAAAAGCCGCAGCCGCAGAAGAAGATTCCCCGCAATAAGGCAATCCGACAGAACGATCCACCGGCAAATTCCGGTGGATCTGCTTTCTTTTTTGGGGTCAATTGATGATCGAGAAAAACTGAATCCGGGTATCGCCGGTGATCGTGAACGAATAGCTGAACCGATATGTCCAGTATCCATACAGCGTTTCCGGCGGTTTGCTGCTGACCGGATTGAGCGGGTTGGCATACGAGCCGCGTCCCGCCGACGCAGGGCTGCCTTCGAAGTACCCTTCGCTCGAACTCGATGAAGCATAGATCGTCACGACTGTTCCGAGCGGTAACGACCCGGAGGTACCCGAACCGTTTGCGCTTGAAAACGTACATCCCACGCACTGGATGCTGTATTTGGGAACCGGCGTCGCCGTCGGACGCGGGGTTGGCGTAGGCGTGGGTGTGGGCGTCGGGGTCGGACGCGTACCGGGATCGCCGTCTCTCCAACGCGAATGCAGAACGACCGTTACGGGGCGTGACCAATCGCGATCCCATTCGCCGCCGTTTTCCGACGGAGCGTAAAAATCGAAATACGAAACCGCTTCGACGCGCTTCTCCTCCGCGTCATACCAACCGGCAAAGATCCGGTTCGCCTGCCACGGCACCGGATATGCCGAGAGGTAGCACAGCGATTCGGATTCGAGCGGCGCGTTCCAATAATAGATGGCGTCGTCCAACTGCAGCACCATCCGCGTCGGCTCGTTCGACACCCAGCGTGTATGCACTTCGACGCGGCGCACCCCGTCCGCATCGGGGCGAATCAGGCGAATATCGTCCGCAGTCAAAACATCGTACAGATCCACCGTCGCAAAGCCCTGATCGGACGGCCAATCGCGATTCTGAATCACGTATCCGACCGCCGTGAAGCCTTCCTCATATGGAAGCGGCGGGAGGCGATATTCCGTAAAATCGGGCTCCCGAAAGGTTTCGTTTGCCAGAACAACCGGCGACCAATCCGAATAATCAAACCGATCGGCATAGACCGTAATCGAGATCGCGCCCTCTTTGCGGATCGGATACAGCTCCGGCGTCGGTTCCGGCGTTGCCGTCGGTTCGGTGGTCGGTTCCGCCGTGGGGGTTGGCGTTGCCGTCGGCTCGGGGGCAGGCACCCGCGTCGGCTCCAACGTTGCGGGCGGCGCCGGCGTTTCCGTCCAAACAGCCACCTGACGCGGCGTTTCGGTCGGCGCATCCGTGACGATCGCGGTGAGCGTCGCCGTCGGTACAACCGACATGCGGCTTGTGGTATGCGAAAACAGAACGCCGATCACGGTTAACCCTGCGGCGCCGAGCAGAAGCATGACTTTTGTCAACCGGTCCCGATTCGATGTGCCGGTTGTTTCTTCCTCCGCGACCTTGAGATCGCGATTGAACTCATCCGACAGCTTCGGGTATTCGGGCGTAACGCCCTCCCGATACTCGGGCGACAACCCGAGCAGCTCATGCGTTCTCTTTCTCATTTCCATCCAACGGCAGAATCCTTGCTCCGCCGTGCACTCCATGATCCTGTAGTATCGAACCGGGAAATTGCCTCGATGCGCCTTTTGGCATCGCTTATAGATCAGTATTCGATCTCCCGGATCCTCGTGTAAGTCGTGTCGTAATGCACCAGTTTCTGGGTAAACGAAACATGTGCGGTTCCATGCTCGGGGAACGATTCCGGCCGCGGCATCACAAACGCGTAGGAATAATACACCGCATCGCCATATTCATGGGGCTCAAGCTCCAACCGGCACGTTTCCGCAGGGATATCCTGCCCGTCCACCGTGACGGTCACATATACGTCACCGGGCGCAAGATCCTCCCGTTCCCCGTAGAAAAACCGCAGCCCATCGTATGTCATCCATTCCTCAATTCGGGCAACGAAGCAGTCCGGATAAGTCGTTTCTCCGAACATGTATGCATAGGGATCCTCTTCGGGATTCGGCAGGTCGTAATGCACGCTGACCCACATCTCATGCGCGGCTTCAACGGTTTCAACGTCGGACGGTCCGTCCTCCCCGCTATACGCATAGGTCACTTCCATCTGCGGCTCCAGATTGTAATCGGGCGGCACGTTGTCAAAATCAAACTCGTGGGAATACAAGTAATCATACAGATCGAAATCATGCAGCCAATAATAGCCGAACAGCCGCTCTTCCGCGTCCGGCTCATATTCCCAGATCGTGCCCAGATAGACGTCATAGATCCGCAAGGCGATTGATTCGAGTTGCTCCGGCACGTTCCATTGCACGAAGGCTTCGTATACCTCTGACCTGCGATAGAACGTAATCTTTACGCCGGGGATCGGAACCGCTGTCGACTTGGATATCGATTCGGGCGAGGGCGTTTCTGTTGGCGCCGCCGTGAGGGCGACCGCAGGCGCGGGGGTGGCCGTTTCCGTCGGAACCGGGGAAACCGTCGCGTGCGGCTCTTCAACCGCATCGCTCTTTACGGACCGCGGGAACAGGATTCCGAGCACCGTCAGCCCCACCGCAGCCAGCAGCAGCATGACGCGGCGAAGCCGTTTTTTGCGATCCTCGGCAGCAATCACAACGGGCGCGTTGCGATTGAACTCGTCCGGGAGCGGCGGATATTCGGGCGTGCCGCCTTCCTGATACTGGGGCGGAATGCCCATGATTTCATGGGCATGTTTTCTCATTTCTGATGAACATCGATCTGCGGGAACGGAACCTCAACGCCGAGTTTCCGCATCCCCACGAACAGGTCATGGTTCAGAACACGCGCTCCGGAATAGATATCCGGCTCCGCAACTTCGACTACGAACTTCAAAACGACCGCGCTGTCGCCGAGTGAATCGATCCCAAGGTATTCGGGCGTGGATTTCATCAGGTCCGGATGCGCGGCCCGGATCTCCTCCAGCAGCGCGGGAATCTGCTTTTCCAGCGCTTCGAGATCCGTTTCATACGGGATCGGGAATTCCGCAACCGACTTCGACGTATGATCCGAGCGGTTCAGAATGTTCTTCATATCGGAATTGTTGACGATTTTCACATTGCCGCCGACGTCGGTAATCACGGTCGTGCGGACGCTGATATCGGTTACCGTTCCGCGGAATCCGTTGATTTCGATGATATCGCCGATGTTGTACTGATTGTCGATCAAAATGAACATTCCGGTGACCACGTCGGCAATCAGGCTCTCCGCGCCGAAGCCGATGATCAGGGCGATGATTCCGAGACCGGACAGGATCGTGATGATATCCACGTTCAGCATCGTCAAAGCAACGCAGATCGCGATCAGGATGACCGCGTAACGGATGATGTTCTTCGTCAGTGCAATCATTGTGCGGGCACGGTTGCTCTTCGGTTTGAGAATCCCGAGGACAAAGCTGACGATCCCTTCCAATACCAGCAGGATCAGAAGAAGCAGGACGCCGTTCACGATCCGCTCGGGATTCCACTCGAACTTCGGCAGACTCTCGATCAGGCCGGTGGTCCTTGCCGCAACATAAACGATCACTCCGATTACCAACAGAATCAGAACGCGAATCAACGGGGATTTTTTCTTCATGGGCTTCTCCTTCTGCCGAAATGCCGACATTGTTCTGAATATAGTATAGAAGATTTCCCGAACCGTGTCAACGAAAACCCAAGGGCTTCGGAAATTTATGAATAAACGGTAAAACCGTCTTCCGAAATCGGACAAGAACCACAATTTATGGTATAATGCGTTGTTATGAAACGGGTATTTTGTGCCCGTCCGAGGAGGAAACCATGGCTGAAGAATATTCCGTTCGCAATATTACCGTGATGGAAGGATTGGACGCGGTCCGGATGCGGCCCGGTATGTATATCGGTTCGACCGGATTGCCCGGTCTGCATCACATGCTTTGGGAAATCGTGGACAACGCGATCGACGAAGCGGCGAACGGCTATGCAAATGAAATCAATGTGACGCTGAACCGGGATAAGAGCGTGACCGTTTCGGACAACGGTCGCGGCATCCCGACCGGCATCCATGAAAAGCTCGGCGTCTCCGGGGTTGAAGTCGTCTTTACACAGCTCCACGCCGGCGGAAAATTCGGGAACGACGCGTACGGGTACTCCGGCGGTCTGCACGGGGTCGGCGCTTCCGTCGTCAACGCGCTTTCGCGCTGGGTCAAGGTCGAGGTGTTCCACGAGAACCGCGCCTATCTGATCGAGTTTTCCAGCGAGGAGAACGCGGAAGGGAAGATCGTTTCCGGCAAGCCCAAGTATCCGTTGACCGAGACCGGAAGAACGCGCAGGCAGGGCACCGTTGTTTCGTTCCTGCCCGATGACCGGGTGTTCGAGACGATCGATATGCAGTACGGCGTGATTATGAAACGGCTGCGCGAGCTTGCGTACCTGAACCGCGGCGTCAAGCTGACGCTTGACGATAACCGCGAATGGGGCAAGTCGAAGCACAACGAGTTCTGCTATGAGGGCGGCCTCAGCGACTTTGTGCGCTACATTCAGGAGGACAAAACCGCGCTGTATGATCCGCCGATCCATTTTTCGGGCGAATCCAACGGGATCCAGGTCGAAGTGGCGATTCTGCACAACGACGGCTACTCCGAAACCATCGCCTCCTACGTCAACAACATCCCGACAACCGAGGGCGGCACGCACGAGACCGGGTTCAAAGCGGCGCTGACCAAGGTGATGAACGATTACTGCCGCAAAGTCGGCGCGCTCAAGGAAAAGGACGCGTCGCTTGCGGGCGAGGATTTCCGTGAAGGCATGACGGCGGTTCTGTCGCTGAAGATGCGGAACATCCAGTTTGAGGGACAGACCAAAACGAAGCTCGGCAACACCGAAGCGCGACCCGCAGTGGAAACGGTGGTGACGCAGCAGCTTTCCGTTTGGCTCGAAAATCTCAAGAACACTGCGGTCGCAAACCAGATCGCCGAGAAGGCTGTCAAGGCGGCGAAGGCCCGCAACGCCGCGCGGAAAGCCAAGGAGACCGCGCGTGAAAAGAGCAAGCTCGAAAATGCGCCGCTCGTCGGAAAGCTGTCCAGCTGCACCGGTCGTGACTATTCGCAGAACGAGCTGTTCATTGTGGAGGGAGACTCCGCAGGCGGAAGCGCAAAGCAGGGGCGCGACCGTCGGTTCCAGGCGATTCTTCCGCTGCGCGGAAAGCCGCTGAACGTGGAAAAAAAGCGGCTCGAGCAGGTGCTGCAGAACGATGAGTTCCGTTCGATCATCACGGCGCTCGGGACCGGCATCGGGGACGATTTCGATATCTCCGGGCTCCGTTACAACAAGATCATTATCCTTGCCGATGCCGACCAGGACGGCGCGCATATCCGCGCGATCCTCCTGACGTTCTTCTATCGCTATATGCGGCCGCTCATCACCGAGGGACATGTTTACATCGGCATGGCTCCGCTCTACCGCGTGCAAAAGCCGAACAAGCCGCCCGTCTACTGCTATGACGATGCGGCGCTCAAGAGCGCGATGAAACAGGTCTCGGGCAAGAACTATACGCTGCAGCGCTATAAGGGGCTCGGTGAGATGAACCCGGAGCAGCTTTGGGAAACGACCATGAACCCGCAGGGCCGCAAGCTGACCTGCGTAACGATTGACGACGCGGCGGAGGTTGAGCATCTTGTAACGGTCCTGATGGGCGATCGCGTGCAATCGCGTAAGGAATACATTTTTGAGTATGCGGACTTCAACCGCTCGAACGCAGTTTTTGAGAAGATAAAGGAATAACGGTATGGCTACGACAAAGAAACCCACGACCCCGCCGCCGCAGGAAACGATCCTGCACATCAGCATGGACGAGGTCATGCACAATTCCATGATGCCCTACGCCGAGCATGTCATCCTGGAGCGCGCGCTGCCGCGCGTTGAGGACGGATTGAAGCCCGTACAGCGGCGCATTCTCTACACCATGCTGGAGCTCGGCAATACGCCCGATAAGCCGCATCGCAAATGCGCACGTATCGTCGGCGACTGTCTCGGTAAATACCATCCGCACGGCGACAGCTCGGTGTACGACGCGCTCGTGCGCATGGCGCAGCCGTTCAATATGGGCGTTTGCCTCGTCGACGGACACGGCAATTTCGGTTCGGTCGACGGCGACAGCGCGGCCGCCATGCGTTACACCGAAGCGCGTATGACCGACGCGGCCATGCTGCTGTTGAAGGACATCGACAAGGATACCGTTCCGCTCGCTTGGAACTTCGACGATACGATGAAGGAGCCGGAGCTCTTGCCCGGGCGGTTTCCGAATCTGCTTGTGAACGGCGCAAGCGGCATCGCGGTCGGCCTTGCGACGAATATTCCTCCGCACAATCCGGTCGAAGCAATCGACGCGGTCATCGCGCAGATCGACAATCCGAAGATCACGATTCCGGAGCTGATGAAAATCCTGCCTGCGCCGGATTTCCCGACCGGCGGGTACCTGATCGACTCGGAAGAGATCGCGCGTTCCTATGAGACCGGGCGCGGCAAGCTGACGATGCGAGCCAAAACGCACTTTGAGGACATGAAGAACGGCAAGACGCGCATCGTGATCGATGAGTTTCCGTTCACCGTCAGCAAAGCCGCTTGCCTCGAAAAGATCCTGCAGATCACGCAGGAAAAGAAGGCGATGTTTGCTGCGATTGCGGACATCCGGGACGAATCCGACCGCACCGGAACGCGTGCCGTCATTGAAATCAAGAAGGACGGCGATCCCGAGAAGATTCTCCAGATGCTGTTCAAGTATTCGGATCTGCAATGCACGTTTGGCGCAAACTACGTCGCGATTGCAAACGGCAAGCCGCAGCAGATGAACCTCAAGGAGATTCTTGCGCATTACATCCGGCATCAGCGCGAAGTCACGACGCGGCGAACCAAGACGGAGCTGGAGATCGCCAAAAAACGCTGCCACATCTTAGAGGGCTTGATGGTCGCGGTCAACAACCTCGATCGCGTCATCAAACTGATTCGCGCCTCGAAGTCCCCGAAGGAAGCGCGCGAAGGGTTGATGGCAACATTCTCGCTGACCGAAGTGCAGGCGCAGGCAATCCTCGATTTAAGGCTCCAAAAGCTCACCGGGCTTGAGCTGCTCTCGATCGAAAATGAGTACCGCGATACGAAAAAGCGGATTGCGGAGCTCGAAGCCATCCTCGCTTCGGATCGGAAGCTTGCCAACCTGATTAAGCGGGAGCTTTCCGAAGTGCGCGCGTTGTTTGACGGCAAGCGGCACACCGCGATCATCGCGGGGGATGTTTCGATCGAAGCCGCCCCCGAAGAAGCGCTGCCCGCGGAGGAAATGACCGTTACGCTGCTCGATGGGCAGAAGCTGCGCAAAACGCCGTCGCGCCTGTTCAACGCGGCGCAGATCAAGGCGGAACGGCCGATTGAGTCGGTCACGCTCCCCGGCGACGGCACGCTGCGGCTGTTCACCGATCGCGGCGAGCTCCTTGCATTGAAGGTTTCGGAAATTCCCGAAACGCACGCCACCGCAAAGCCGGTCAGCCTCGTTTCTCTGCTGGAAATGGAGAAGGGCGAACGCATCATCCGGATGATCGACGAAGCGCAAAGCGGCGATTATCTGCTGGTCACCGAAAATGGCATGATCAAGCGGACCGCCGCCGAGGAATTCCGCATCCGCTCCAAGCGCACGACGGCAATCGGGCTGAAAGAAAAGGACCTGCTGCTCTGCGTCAGGGAAGCGACCGAAGACAGCATCCTGCTCGTTTCGCGGTTCGGCATGAGCATTCGCTTTGCCGCGGACACCGTTCCCTCCACCGGACGAACGGGCCAGGGCGTGGTTGCGATCAAACTGGAACCGAAGGACAAGGTCTTCTTTATGGAACAGACGGGCGACGAAGGCGAGCTGATTACCGTCAGCGATCGCGGCTACGGAAAGCGCAGCTTCCTGTTCGACTATGAGCTGCAGGGCCGGAACGGCAAGGGCGTGAAGACCTTCGACTTCAAGAAAAACGGATCGAACGGAACACAACTCGCGTTCGTAGGCACTGTCACCGAACCGTATACGCTCATTCTCGAACAGCGGCACGGCGCAAAGACGTCGCTGAGTTCCGAGCAGATTCACATTCAGCCGAAAGCCGGAAAAGGCGAGCTGCTTGTGCCGGTTGTACTCGACGACGACGTTGTCGCAGGGTATCGCGAATAAAACCATAGTCCGCCGGACGCAGGCATTTTCTGCAATCCGGCGGATTCTTCTTTGAAAACCGCTTGCTATCGCGCGAAAAGCATGGTATGATTTTACAGAAAGATTACACAGGAGGGGACGTATGAAACAAGCACGCATCAAATGGACCGCGCTGCTTTGCGCCTTGCTGGCGGCGGTATTCGTCTGCGTATTCTTTGCAGATCGGTTTCAGACGGCAAACGGCGCAATTAAGATTACGGAGGGCACAATCCCAACCGAGGTCGGCGATCTGACCTATAAGCTCTATACACCGAAGGGCGCCAAGGATGCGCCGGGCGTTTTGCTGCTGCACGGGTACCAGAACGACCGCGAAACCTGCGCGGCATACGCGATTGAGCTTGCGCGGCGCGGCGTCGTCGTGCTTGCGCTGGATGAGTACGGTCACGGCGCAAGTCTTGCAGGGCTTAAGAACCGCGGCTATGTCAACCATATGGTCAAGGTCAATTACGGGGAGGACAGCGTCGAAGACGGGACGTTCCGTTCGATCGGCGGCTCCATCCGCTATCGTCTTTTGATGAACTTCTCCAACCTCAGTTTCTTCTACGATCGCTACACCAAGGACGATGCGGGCAATGCGATTACCGACAGCTCCTGCGGCGGCAACGCGGCGTACGCCTTCCTTGCGAGCCTGCCCACGGTCGATTCCTCTCGCCTCGGGCTCTCGGGTCATTCAATGGGTACGTGGTCGAGCTGGTCGGTTGCCGCGCACTATGCGGGAACGGAGATCGAGCCCAAAGCAACCGTTCTGCAATGCGGCGAGCTGTTCAGCGACAATGCGTATGATCCGAACGCGTACCACTTCAACAACGTGCTGCTGCTTCAGGCCAAGTGGGATGAGTTCAGCTATTTCAGGGACTACAAAAAGGTCGTGGATGACAACGTGCTGCGTTCGCCGCTTCGGACGAGCTTCCTCGGAACGACTGCCGATCAGGCCGCCTGGAATACGACGTTCGGTTCCTTTGCGGACGGTTCCGCACGCCGCATGGAGCTGCTCTACACGAATCACCGTTTAACCACGCATCATGAGCACGGACTTGCGGTTGCGCTCGACTGGTTTGCCGATGCGCTCGGCTATACGAACGCGGTCCCATCCGATCAGCAGATCGCGATGGGCAAGGAATGGCTGATCCTTGCGGCGATGCTGCTCGCGCTTGCCGCGATGATTCCGCTGATGGAGCTGCTTTTGACGATCCCGTTCTTTGCTCCGATCGTACAGCCTCTGCCCTCGAAGGCGGGGATTGCTCCGCGCGGCAAATGGTGGCGCGGCGCGCTGCTCACGATTCTGATCGCCGGTTCGACCTATCCGTTTATGACACAGCTCGGCCACGCGCTGCTTCCGCTGCCGGAAGGCGTGTTCCGTATGACGGTCGGCAACGGGTTCATCGGCTGGTATCTGCTGCTGATTCTCGTGATGCTGCTGACAACCTGGATCGGTGTGCGCGGCGCCAAGAAGCGCGGCACGTATGACGGATTCTATGGCCTCGGCTTCGGTTCCGAGAAGCAGCCGAACAAGATTGCCTGGGGCATCCTGCTGCGCGCATGCGTGCTCGTGCTTTGCATGCTGTTGATGCTGTACGGCGTCGTTGCGCTGTGCGGACTGTTCCACAGCCTCGATCTCCGGTTCATTTGGCCGTTCTTTAAGACGTTCACCTGGGAGCGGCTCGGGCAGTTCTTCGTGTACATTCCGATCTTCGCATTCTTCTTCCTTTTGAACAACTCGAAGATCATGGCGTCGATGCGCACCGAAGCAACGTATCAGAAGGGCTTTGCCGGGTTTATGAAGAACTGGTGGCGGAACGCGCTTCTGATGATCGGCGGCGTGCTGATCATTGTCTTGATCGAGTACATTCCGTTCTTCCTCGGGATCGGGCCTGGCGCAGACCTGCTGTTCGGTTCGACGTTCGGCGGCCCGTTCATGTCGCTTCTGATCCTGTTCGTCCCGCAGGTGATCGTGTTCAGCGTCTTCTGCACGTACATCTACCGCCGCACCGGCAACGTCTACGTCGGTGCGATCACGGTCGCCTCGCTCGCGGCGTGGATCGTTACGGGCGGCTCCGCGATTCTGTAATCCCAAAAACCGACAATCGCTCCGGGCAAACGCCCGGAGCGGTTTTGTTGAATTCTCACAGAAAAGGCTGCACTTATACGCTTGCCTCATGCGTAATACCGAGACATTTATCTTCCGCAATGAAGCTGCGTTTTTGCCATATGCAGAAAACGCACTCACCTTGAGCGCTGGCAATATTATGTTTGTGTAGCGAAGATATTATACCATGGCTGATCGAAATATTCAACCAAAATCAAAGATCGAATGTGATTTGAATAAAAAAGCTGCCACCCCGAGGCAGCTTTCAAATCAGATCTCTGAATACTGTTTTGAGCAGAGATCTTTTTGACGCTCAGGATGGCAAGAAAGGTCGTTACGAGGGTGAATTCCATTATTTCCCATCGGGAAAGCTCGTGAAAAAGTCGTGTTCAAGCGCGGGCGCGCCGTACCGTTCCTTGCCGAGCGCAATCGCTCTCATCAGGAACGTCATATTGTTCGCGAGGTTGCGCATGGTCTGCAGCCCCTCCAGGTCTTTTTTTACATCCTCCGCCGTAAAGCCGTGTACCTGGTTCCAGTAGGTGGAAGAAGCGATCGGCATGGCGGAAATCGTGAAGTACTTGTTCAAAACGTCAAACGACGCCGTGTTGCCCCCTCTGCGGCAGGATACGACCGCTGCGCCGACCTTCAGGTGCTTTGAGAACGCGGTGCTGTAAAACAGTCGATCCAAAAAGGAGAGCAGTGTGCCGTTCGGCGAGCCGTAATAGACCGGAGCGCCGATCACCAAGCCGTCCGCCGCTTCAAATTTCGGGGCAATCTCGTTTACGAGGTCGTCGAACACGCACTTGCCGTTTTTTTTGCAAAACTGGCAGGCAATACAGCCCCGGATTGCTTTGTTTCCGACCGTAATCAGTTCCGTCTCAACGCCCTGCGCCTCGAACACCCGCGCCATCTCCTCAAGCGCGGTTGCCGTGCAGCCTTTTGTATGCGGACTGCCGTTGAGTAATAATACCCGCATTTGTTTTCTCCTTCTGCTGTAGTGTTTATTTCCCGTCCTTGCTCATATAGCGGGCGCGGTTGAAGCGGTCGTTTACGTCCGCAACATTTTCCGTGACGTTGGATGAAGGTTCCGCTTCTCCTCGTTTCTTTGCGCGATGCGCCATCAAAAGCCCGATCGCGGCAAGCGCGGCGACGACGATCAGAAACCCGACAAGCAACCAACCGAAAAAGCCCATCCTTCGATCCCCCTGTTCCATTTCAAATATGTCCTCAAAAAACCGAGAGCGATTTGCCGCCGCTCCCGGTTTAACACATTAGCAGAAAAGCTTCTTTCAAACGTCCCGTTCGAAAACCATGGTTGTAAGTTGTGTCTTCTCGTCTCTGGTCGGGGTCGTCATCATCGTGTGAAGACGCCACCCTTCCTTCGCATATTTGTTCAACAAGCCTTCCAAGCTGTCGATATTTCTGGTGCCGCGGCCAAAGAATTTTTCGTTGAATCGCCTTTGCTCAATCGCGTATTCTTTCATAGACCTTCTCCTTTGTTGTTCTATTCACGGAAGGGTCTTCTAAGGAGGCCCTCCCGTGCCTGGTCTTTTCAGCAAACGTATTGAAAAAATCTCCTCGTCTTGCCGCGTTTTGCTTAGCCGAAGTACCGCTTCAGCAGTCCCTCAACGGCCTTGCCGTGACAGGCTTCGTCGCAAAACGTCAATACGTCTTCTCGTAGCCGCAATTATCGCAGTGATAGCGGAGCTTGCTGCTCTTTTTGCCCATCGCACCCGTCAGGTTCTGCCCAAAGGTATTGCGGATCGGTGCGGACGCAAACGGGTTCACCGCTGACGCGGTGTTCACGTAATCCTGAGGCGCTTCAGCCGTCAGCATGCGCCAGCCATCCGCTTTGCCGCATTTGGGGCAGGCCTTGGGCGGCTCTTTTTGAAAAAGACCCATCTTTGCCACCTCCTTATTGTATATTCTGATTTTAGTATAGCAGATGCAGACGCAAATTGCAAGACGCAGAGCAATACGACAAAAATCCGAAGAAATCTCCCTTTTGCGATTGAAAAAATGGAACCGGTATGGTATAATTATATCGCTACACGAACTTAATACTAATCTTATTTGCAAAGGATGCGTTTTCTGCCTATGGCAAAAACGCAACCTCCAATTTGGCATCCATGCAAATGGGATTAGTCAAAAGTTTGTGTAGCGACAAGCGGAGTTATGCGTTTTTCGGTGTGTAGCTCCCTTGGGACTACACACTTTTTTATTAGGAGGTAAACAAAATGGGAAACGCAAATGATGAGGCAAGCAAGCATGGGCGAGGTTGCTTATTCCTTGTTTTAGGACTGGGCTTAATCGTTCTTGCTTGCGCAATGGGTGGAGGCACAGGCGCTGTAATTGTAGGAATGATAGGACTCGTTTGCTTTTTTATCGGATTTTTTCCAGCAATCAACAATCGGAGCGCATCTAAAATTGCAGACGATAAAGCAAGCGCACAGGCTATCGCTTCTATGTGGGGTGCGAAAGTAAAAGCAGGTGAATCCATTACAAGTAAAGATGTGGATAAAGCAATTTCGGATTTGGGAATGGATGGCGTGCAAAAGCATGAACAGGCAAAAAAAGATGCAGCAAAAATCGTTAAAGGTGCTGTTGTTGGAGGAATAATCGCCGGTGAACCTGGTGCTGTTGTAGGCGCTGTAGTAGCAAAAAACGAAATTGATAAGGAGAAGGAAAACAAATGAAAAATGGCGCATTCATGAAAATCATATTAGTCGTCCTAATGCTTGCTATGGGTGTCGGAATGTACGCTTGCATAAATGGTGGTTGTGATAGTTGCAGTTGTGGGAGTAGTAGTTATAGTGGTGGAGGCAGTACGAGTAAATGCACAATATGCAGAAAGCCTGCAACTCATGTTTTTCAAGGTTCTGGCTATTGTGACCAGCATTATCAAGATGCTGTAAACTGGGCAATAGACCATCCAAAGAACTAATTGTACACATTAGTAATGAAAAGCAGGGGCGCGTCCCCTGCTGTTTCATATCAGCCGTGCGTGTCCCGCAATCGCCTGTTCTATCCGCTTCGGCTCTATGCCAATGTATCGCTGGGTGATGGCTGAGCTGCTATGCTGTAAGAGCCGTTGGAGCAGCAAGGTGCGTATAATTTATGTACACTTTGATGTGTACACTTTTGATGGTGCTTAAACAGTTGAATGTGTAAAATGTACACTTTATGTACACTTTTGATGGGAAAGGAGGCAATAAAAAAGAGGAACAGCTCATTTGCTGTCCCTCCCGAAAGTCCCTGATTTGGGGCGTTTTGCTTAGCCGAAGTAACGCTTCAGCAGTCCCGCAAAGGCCTTGCCGGGTCAGACCCGATATGTTTTTTCGTATCCGCAGTTGTCACAGCAGTAACGATAACTTGTTTTCGGGGCATAACCGCCCATGCTGTTGAACATGGGATCGCGCTGGGAGTCCAGATAAAAAGGATTTCCCATGCCGGCGTCCGCGGCATTGCTCTGCGGGGTGTCATCCGGCATGCAGCGCCAGCCATCCGCTTTGCCGCATTTGGGGCAGGCCTTGGGAGGCTCTTTTTGGAACAGTGCCATGGTGCGTACCCCTTATCAGCCGAAGTACCGCTTCAGCAGGCCTTCAAAGCCCTTGCCGTGTCTTGCTTCGTCTCTACCGATTTCATGCACGATGTCATGGATCGCGTCGAGGTTCAGCGCCTTTGCCTTCTTGGCAAGGTCGGCTCTGCCCTGCGTTGCGCCGTATTCGGCGTCGGCGCGGAGCTCGAGGTTCTTCTTGGTGGAATCGGTCACGACCTCGCCGAGGAGTTCTGCAAAGTGCGCGGCATGCCATGCTTCTTCCATGGCAGCTTTCTCAAAGAATGCGCCAACCTCCGGATAGCCTTCGCGAATCGCGACGCGGCTCATTGCAAGATACATGCCGACCTCGCTGCATTCCCCGTTGAACATCTCCCGAAGGCCGTTCAGGATCTCTTCCGGTGCGCCCTGCGCTACGCCGACGACGTGCTCCGCCGCCCAGACCTTCTCACCCTCCTGCGCCTTGAACTTGGCAGCGGGTGCCTTGCACTGCGGGCAGCGCTCCGGCGGGGTCGCGCCCTCGTGTACATAACCGCAAACCGTGCAGATCCATTTTTTGTTCATAGTGAAAATCCTCCTGTTTGTATTCTCTATTATTTTACATTACTTTTTCGGGTTCGTCAACGATAACCTTTGCGCCAAAGCGTCGGCCTTGCCCGCCGCTCTGCAATCGGAACGGAGATAGCCGAAATTCCTGTAAAAAGCCTTGCATTCGGACGGAATCGCCTTATAATGAGAAGTATGGAACAGATTCGTGAAAACAAAATGGGAACCGAGCGGGAGGGCAAGCTCCTGCTCATGATGGGCTGGCCGATCATCATTTCGATGCTCGTGCAGGCACTCTACAATATTGTGGACAGCATCTTCGTCTCGCGCCTGTCCACGCTCGACCCTGCTGCGCTGATGCGCATTCTCGGCGATCTCTATACCCCCGGGATCGAAACCACCATCGGCGACAAAGCGCTCAGTGCGCTTTCGACCGTCAATCCGCTGCAACTGTTGATGATCTCCGTCGCGGTGGGGACATCCGTCGGAATGAATTCGCTGATCTCCCGCCGGCTCGGCGCAAAGCGCTTTGAGGACGCGAACCGCGCCGCCGGAAACGGCCTCGTGCTGCTCGCCCTCTCTGCCGCCGTGTTTACGATCATCGGGCTGACGCTTTCCGAAGCATTCCTGAATTGGCAGGACACCGATCCGATCGTGCGGCTGTTCGGCACCGAATATATGTCGATCTGCCTATCCCTGTGCATCGGCATCTTTCTTTCCTGCGGCATCGAGCGGATTATGACCGCGCAGGGACGCACCGTCGTTGCAATGATGATGCAGCTGACCGGCGCGATCACGAACATTGTCTTCGACCGGATTTTCGTGCTCGGACTCGGACCGATCCCCGCCATGGGCGTAACCGGCGCCGCGATCGCAACGATCATCGGGCAGTTCGCGTCGATGACGCTCGCAATCATCATGCTCGCCGCCTCGAAGAGCGAAGTAAGGCTGCACGTCTCCGATTTCAAACTGCAAAAGCGCACCGTTGCCGAGATTTACAGCGTCGGCGTTCCATCGATCCTGATGCAGGCCGTCGGGACGGTCATGTACATCGGCATGAACGGCGTGTTGCGCGGACTCGGCGAATACCACGCCGAAACACTCGATCCCTCGATCAACTATGTGGATGCGTATAAAACCGCGTTCGGGACGTATTTTCGGTTGCAATCGGTCATCTTTATGCCGGTGTTCGGTCTGAACAATGCCGCAATGAGCATTCTCGGCTACAACTACGGCGCGCGCAACAAGAAGCGTTTCCTGCGCGCCTACGGAATGCTGACGCTCTTCTGCGCGCTCTTTATGGTCGCCGGTACCGCAATTTTCGAACTGTTTGCGCCGCAACTGATGCTGCTTTTTACCGTCTCGCCCTTTACCTACGGAATCACGATCACCGCGATCCGAACGATTGCCTGGGGCTTCATCTGCGCGGCGATCTGTATTGCGATGGGCACGGTCTACGGCGCAACCGACACCGGAATCTTCGGCACGATCACTTCGCTCGCCCGGCAGCTCGTGATCCTGCTGCCCGTTGCGATCCTGATGGCCGTGACGACGCATTCGATCGAAGCCGTCTGGTGGGCGTTCCCGATCGCGGAAGCCGCGACGCTGCTGCTCTCTTCCTTCCTGACCTGGCGACTCTATCAAAAGAAAATCAAACCGCTCGCCTGATTTTTGTTCCTTCTCATTCAAATACGCCGATATTCCCCCTCTCTTCCCTTGCGAAGAAGGGGATTTCTTTTTCTCTATGGGCAGTTCGACAAATTGTGCCGCTGGATTCGCCCGCAGTCGCAAGTATTGAACTCTAACGGGTTTTGGGATGCGGTGTTACAATAAACGCATGAAAAGCAACCGCGCTTCGGCGCGAAAAGGAGGCAGCCATGGCAAAGTACCGTATCCTGTTGGCGGATGACAACAGCCGGTTTACCGATACATTGAGAGGATATCTGCTCGCGCAGGAGAGCGTTTCGGAAGTGGACGTCGCAGCCGACGGAAAGGAAGCGCTGCAGCTTTTGAAGGACAAGCGGTACGACGTTCTGTCCCTCGACCTGATTATGCCGAACGTGGACGGGCTTGCCGTATTGGAACAGCTCCCGGCCATCTGCGGCGCGGAGGCGCCTGCGGTAGTGATTCTCTCGGAGCTTCGAAACGAAGCGATGGTGCGCCGCTGCTGTGCGATGGGCGCGCGGTACTACATGGTCAAGCCGATCGAGCCGGAGATGTTTTATAAGCGCATCCTCCAATTGCTCGAAGCCGAGCAGCCCAAGGGCGGCATCCTCCCCTATGCACAGACGCCCAAATCGTTTGACGAAAAGGTGACCGCAATCTTCCTCGTCGCCGGGATTCCGGCGCACATCAAAGGGTATCATTACCTGCGCGAGGGGATCCGTCTCGTCTATGAGGAACCGGATCTGATCAACCGGATCACCAAGGAGCTCTACCCCGGAATCGCGCAGAAGTTCGGTACCTCGGCGAGCAAAGTTGAACGCGCGATCCGCCATGCGATCGAAGTCGCCTGGACGCGCGGCAAGATCGAAAACCTCAACGGCCTATTCGGCTACAACATCTATGGCAAAAACGATAAGCCGACCAACGGCGAATTCATCGCGCTCGTCGCGGACAAGCTCTTAATGGAAGAGCAAAGCCGAAAAGCTGTGTAACCGTCTTTTTTGAGAAAACCGGCTTTGGCCGTTTTCATACCCTTGCAGGAGAAGCCCCGTCTCCTTGCAGGAATGCCCCAACCTCATAATCCGTGGAAAGTCGCGCGTGAAATGCCGGACAGGGATCACGCCGCGGCTTTTCACGTTTTGGGGTCCGGTCCCCTTTTTCGGTTTTCTGATTTTAAAAGAACATCTTGCGTTGATGCAACAGTCATGATATACTTTTTATATGGGGAAATTTGACGGAAAAGAAGAATACCACGATATTTATCCCGAATTCAACGACATCCGCGAACGCATGCTCGTTCACAAGGAACGCAAAGGCGCTTCGGGGTTGTTGGCGCTTGCTGCGCTGTTGTCCACGCTGCTTGCCGTCGTCGCTTTGACGCGCGTCGGCGTGATTCGCCCCGAGTTGATGAAGGTCACCGAAACCTCCGCGAGTGTGGACGTGATGACCGACTTCACCGATTCCGATCTCTCGTATCCGCTTCCCTATGCGCTGTATCCGTATGACGGCGTCGAGTCGCCCGTCAGCCCGTTCGGAACGCTGCTTCTCTCCGATGCGCAGGTAAAGGCGCTCGGCCCGGCCGTGCAGACCGGGGCGCTGAATCAGCCGGAGGAACATTTACACTTTTTGGCGCTGGACAACGCAACGGATTACCTGCTGCTGTTCTATTCCCGGGACGAAAGCGGCAGTGAAACGCTGCAATCCGAGGCGCTTTTGATCCAGCTCCCCAAGCCCGGCAGCGCAACCGTTTCCCCGTCCGGCGGCAAATCCGGCGGATTCCCCGGCGGCACGCCATCCTCCGAACCGGGTCCCGATGAGCCGCCGACTCCGACGCCGACCCCGGTGGAAGCGACGACCCCAACCCCGGGGGAACCGGGTTCCGATGAGACGCCGACCCCGACGCCTGTCGTTTCGACCGACCCCGGATCGCCCACCGTGAAGCCCTATACGCCGACCGAAACGAAACATACCGTTTCGATCGTGCATGAACCGCCCTCCGGCGGCAGCGGGTACCTGACCATTGGCGACAGCACCGAGGAGGTTACGTCCCTGCAGGCAAAGAAGGGCGAAGAGATCAAACTGCATCTGAAGCCCAACAGCCCGTATACGGAATCGCAGGTTACGTTGGGTACCATTCTGATCGAGGGTGACCTCAAGGAGACGGACGATCCGTATACGTTTATCATGGGCTCGGAGGACTCCGTTCTTCACTTCAGCATCAGCTATCCTACGACCGGTCATATCGTGACCCCGGTCGATGCGGAGCACGGCGAAACTCTGGTCAACGGAAGTTCGGATCCGATCTACGTCGAGCCGGGCGAGCTTGTGATCGTCGGCGGCGTTCCGGAGGACGGATACGAGCAACTCCATTGGGAGCTGCTCAGCGGCAGCGTACAGGAACCGTTCAGCCTTGCGTTCATCATGGGCGAGGAAGACGTCTCCGTGCGTTCAACCTTCCGTCGGCTTTATAAAGTGACGGTCGTCAATATGACGCCCGAGGGCGGCACTATCTCGCTTTCGGAAAACCCGTTCGATGCAATGGAAGGTCTCACGGTCTATCTGGACTGCTCGCCAAACGAGAACTATGCCTTCGATTATCTCTCGGTCAACGGAACCGTTTATACCGAACCGAACTTCCCGATGGGTTCCGAAGACGTCGAAGTCCTTGTCTATTTTAAACCGGTGATCCACGGCATCACGCTTACGGTAAGCGGAAGCGGCACGGTCTCCGCGCCGAAGACCGCGCAGACCGGCGATACGGTCAGCGTCTCCGCCACGCCAGCGGTAGGAAACCTCTTTGTCAAGATGGTGATCGACGGGGTTGAATATTCGAGCGCAAGCGTCTCCTTTGTGATGCCCGATCACGACGTTACCGGTACGGTCACCTTCGCAAAAGCCTATACCGTTACGGTGGAATGCGAGGAGGGCTTTGCGGATCTGTATACGATCAGCAGCCTGATCGGAATCACCGGCGACAAGATCACGTTCGGCGCAAAGCCCGGAAGCGGCTATACCGTTACCTATGAAATCATCGGCGCTGCGGAGGATGGACCCGGGTACTTCATCTTCGGAGACAGCGACGTTGTCCTGTACCTCTACTTTGACAAACTGTTTTCCGTAACGGTGATTTCGTCCGAGGGAGGTACCGTCACCGCTTCCCCGACCGTCGGGGAATACGGTACGACCGTAACGCTCACGGGATCGCCCGGGCCGAACTATTTCCTCGTCGGATTTGAAGTCCAATTCGGGTCGGGGGATTCCCTGTATCTCGAAGCGGACAGCAGCAGCCAAGCTTCCTTCGAGCTGATCGACGACGCCACGGTCACCCCGGTTTTCGTCAGTTGACGTCCAACCAAAACGACTTATCCGATATCCAGGAAGGAGATTGCACATGAACAACAACAAACAACGCCGTTTCAAAGGGGCACTCGGATTTCTGATTGCGCTGGTTCTGCTCGGATTCGTTATCCTCGCAGGTCAGACCAATATGCTCGGCTCGGTCAGCGAGGGCCTGCGCGCGGAATTTTCCGCCATGTTCACCAAGACCTCGGGCGGATTCCAGTTTACGATCGCGAAGGTACTTGCCGCGATCGGTGCGCTTGCCCTGACCTATCTGATCTGCAAGCTTCTCGTGCTGCTTCTGAAGCTGTTCAGCCGCAACGCCCGGATCCGCACGATCAACGAGCTGATCGGCAATATCATCACCTATCTCGGCGTGATTCTCGGCATCGTCTGGGCGCTCACAATTTTGGGGCTCAACCCCACGGCCGCGATCGCAAGCCTCGGTATTGTCACGCTGATTATCGGCTTTGCTGCACAGCGGCTGATTGAGGATGTCATCTCCGGCCTGTTCATCGTGTTCGAGGGGCAGTACAACGTCGGTGATATCATCGTGCTCGATGACTTCCGCGGCACAGTGGAGCGCATCGGCGTCCGTACGACGACGATCGTTGATCCCGGCGGAAATTACAAGGTCGTGAACAATTCCGATATTCGCAATTTCCAGAACCGCTCCAAAGCGCTCTCCCTTGCGGTGTCCGAAATCGGCATCACGTACGAGGAAGATATCCCGCGCGTTGAGGCGATCTTAAAGGACGCGCTGCCCACGATGCTGATCGGCAACGAAGACGTCTTTTTGGCCGCTCCGGAATACATGGGCGTTGAGAATCTTGCGGATTCATCCGTCGTGCTGCGGTTTACCGTCGTCTGCAAGGAAGTGAACGTATTCGCCGCGCGCCGGCGGCTGAACCGCGCGCTGCGCTTGCTGTTTGCCGAGAAGGACATCAATATCCCCTTCCCGCAGCTCACGATCCATCAGGAGGATTGATCCGGCCCCATCGGCTGCCTGTTCCGTGATCGATCACAAAAGAGGCGGCGGTCCGCCTCCATCAAAAATCCCCTGCCGTGCGTACGGCAGGGGAATACTTTTTTGTGCTCAGCGCTCCTCGCGGAAATAATGCAATCCGAGCGAAGCAGGGGGTTGATCCTCGCGCTTTTTGCGGAGCGACACGATAATCAGGACAAACAGCGTAACGACATACGGCAGCATCTTGTAAAGCTCCTTGACGGCAAACTGCGTGCCCGTGGGGATGTAGAGATACAGGATGTACAGGCCGCCGAACAGAATCGAGGCGAGCACGCTCACATTCGGGCGCCAGATCGTGAAGATAACCAGCGCGATGGCGAGCCAACCGCGATCGCCGAACGCGTTGTTCGACCAAACTCCGTTCGCGTAGTCCATAACGTAATACAGTCCGCCAAGGCCGGCGATCATGCTGCCGAGGCAGGTGAACAGGTACTTATACCGGACAACGTTGATGCCGGCAGCGTCCGCCGTAGCCGGGCTCTCGCCGACCGCACGCAGATGCAGGCCGGTGCGCGTTTTCCGGAGCAGAAACGCCGTCAGAAGCGCAATGATGATCGCAAGATACGCCAGGAATCCGTAGGATAGAAAGATTTGGCCGAACCAGCCGAGGTTTTCGGAAAACGGAAGCGTGGCGCGGAAAAAATTGCTCGTCGCGGACAGGGCAATCGAAGGAACCTCACTGCCGGTCAGCTTGATCAGCGAACCGCCGAAGAAGTTGCCGAAGCCGACGCCGAACGTCGTCATCGCAAGACCGGTCACGTTCTGATTGGCGCGAAGCGTAACCGTTAAGAAGCAGTACAAAAGCCCCATCAGCAGCGAGCCGAGCAGCGAAGAGAGGAACGGAATCGTGATTGCGAAGAACGGAACCAGATTCCCTCCCGCGCTCTGCTCATAGAAGAACGCGCCGATAACGCCGCTGATTGCGCCGACGTACATGATGCCCGGGATACCGAGGTTCAGATTGCCGGATTTTTCCGTCAGAATCTCGCCGGTGCTGCCATACAAAAGCGGGATGCTCTGCATGACCGCGCGCGGGATGAAAGAAATCAGAAACTCAAACATCGTTACGCCTCCTTGCTTATCTTCAGGAACTCGATCTTATAGTTGATGAAGAACTCACAACCGATGATAAAGAACAGGATCACGCCGGTCAAAATATCGGCGAACGATTCGTTGAGGAAGAAGACGCTCGCGATTTCCTTTGCTCCGAGCTGCAGGAACACCAGCAGGAAGCTCGTGAAGATCATGCCGATCGGGTTGAACTTGGCAAGCCACGAAACCATAACCGCCGTAAAGCCGCGTCCGCCAGCAAGCGTCGTCGTCAGCGTATGATCGGTGCCGCCGACCAACAGCATGCCCACGAGACCGCAGATCGCTCCGGAAAGCACCATCGTCCGCACGATGACGCGCTCAACCTTGATGCCCGCATACCGCGCGGTCCGTTCGCTTTCACCGACTACGGAAATCTCATATCCGTGCTTGCTGTATTTGAGATAGACGTACAGCAAAACGGTCAGAATCGCAACGACCAAAATCGGAATCAGGTACTGCTGTCCTGCAAGCGAAGGCAGCCAGCCGAGCTCGGTCTTCGCGTTGATGATGCCGATCTGGCCTGCGCCCTTGGGGTTTTCCCAAAGAATGATGAAGAATGCGCAAAGCTGAATCGCAATGTAGTTCATCATCAGGGTGAACAGCGTCTCATTCGTGTTCCAGCGCGACTTGAAAAACGCCGGCAAAAAGCCCCACAATGCGCCTGCCGCAAGGCTCGCGATGAACATCAGAAGAATCATAACGACGTTCGAGGTGATAACGCCGGACAGCGTAATCATCACCGCTGCGCACGCGAGCGCGCCGATCATGACCTGACCTTCGGCGCCGATGTTCCAAAATCGCATCTTGAAGGCGGGCGTCACGGCAAGCGAGATGCCGAGCAGGACGGCAAGCTTCTGGAAGGTAACCCACGTTTTGCGTGCCGTTCCGAACACGCCGTACGCCATGGTCGCATACACATCGAACGGATTCAGCCCGGTGACAAGCACCATCAGCAGCGAGCAGACGAGCAGCGCAAGCAAAATTGCGGCGCCGCGGATCAGCCACGCCTTGAGCCACGGAAGCTCACCGCGTCTGGCGATATGGAATAACGCTTTATTTTTCATGTTCGTTTCCTCCCACACGCGTCATCAGAACGCCGACATCACGCTTATTCGTGGTCCTCGCGTCCACAACGCCGGATACCTTGCCGCCGCACAAAACGACGAGCCGATCGCACAGCTCGAGCAAAACGTCAAGATCTTCACCGACGTAGATGACGGCAACCCCCTTCATCTTCTCGGCGGTCAGCAGGTTGTAGATCGTATACGAGGTGTTGATATCCAGTCCGCGAACCGCGTAGGCGGTCATCAGAACTGCGGGGTTCTGCGCGATTTCACGACCGACAAGCACCTTCTGCACGTTTCCGCCCGACATTCTGCGAACCGGGAAATTCGTGCTCGGCGTGACGACCTCCAGATCGCGCCAAATCTCATTTGCGAGCTGCTCCGGCGCCTTCTTGTCGACAAAGAAGCTCTTTCCGTTGCGCCACGAACGCAGCATCATATTGCCGGTCATGCCCATTGAACCGACCAGGCCCATCCCGAGACGATCCTCGGGAACAAACGCCATGGAAATACCGGCCTTCGTGATGGTCATCGGATCCATGCCGACAAGGTTTTCATCCTTTTCGGATTTCGGATTGTGATAAACGATTTCGCCCTCGGCGATCGGATACAGGCCGGAGATCGATTCGAGCAGCTCGCGCTGTCCCGACCCCGCGATACCCGCGATCCCGAGGATCTCGCCGCTGTACGCGGTAAAGTTGATATCATCGAGCCGCTTGACGCCGAGCTCGTCATAAACGGTCAGCCCCTTCACCTCAAGCCGCGGCTTCGGATCGACCGGCTCCGGCCGATTGATGTTCAGGCTCACGGTACGGCCGACCATCATATCGGTCAGGCTTTGCTGATCGGCGTCCTTGGTCAGAACATCGCCGATGTATTCGCCCTTGCGAAGGATCGCAACGCGGTCGGAAACCTCCAGCACCTCATGCAGCTTGTGCGTGATGATGATGATCGACTTGCCGTCCTTTTGCATGTTGCGCATGACCGCGAACAGCTTATCCGTTTCCTGCGGAGTCAGAACCGCGGTCGGCTCGTCCAGAATCAAAATATCCGCGCCGCGGTACAGAACCTTGATGATTTCGACGGTTTGCTTCTGCGAAACCGACATGTCGTAAACTTTCTGTTCCGGATTGATCTCAAAGCCGTACTTATTGCTGATCTCTTTGATCTTTCTGCCGGCTTCCTTGAGATTTAATCTGCCCTTCTCGTTCAGGCCCAGAATGATGTTTTCGGTCGCGGTAAACACATCCACCAATTTGTAATGCTGATGGATCATGCCGATGCCGTTCGCGAAAGCGTCCTTCGGAGAACCGATGGTGACAGGTTTGTCGTGAATATAAATCTGACCCGCGTCCGGATAATAAATGCCGGAAAGCATGTTCATCAGGGTCGTTTTGCCGCTGCCGTTTTCGCCGAGCAGTGAGAGAATCTCGCCCTCATGCAGCTCCAGATTGATGGCATTGTTGGCAACGACGCTGCCGAAATGCTTTGTCAGCCCTACCATTTTGACGGCGTTCTTTACAGGTTCCAAGGCTGCGCCTCCTTTCCTTCGGGAAGAATGCGAGCATCCATTGCTCTTTTTGATTTTATCACATTCGTCCGGGTGTGTAAATGAAAAATCGCGTGATTTCGCGGCCGCTTTTTCAGCGGTTTCTCTTTTGGGAAAAGGGATCGGGCTGCCGCAATGACAGCCCGATCGAAGTGTTCGTTTGGAATTAGAATGCCGTGTCGAGCAGGTTGATGCCGTCGATCGTCAGATCGAAGTACGGCGCGCTGCGGAACTCGGACTCATGGAAGTAACCGTTGCTGATGACTTCGGTTTCCGGCGTGAATGCATCGTCGGAATCGACATCCGCCAGATAGGAGCTCAGCGTTTCGCCGCCGACGGTGAAGTTCGCAGTGTCAAACACATGCAGCGTGCCCGCTTCGAGAGCGGCCTTCGCGGTATCAATGGCTTCCTGCGTGCCGGCTGCCGCAACGTTGGTGTTGAGGTCGGTCAGCTGAACGGAACCGGTCGCGATGGTGCCGGTCCAATCGGTATCGATCGCCTGGCCGTTCATGCAAGCGGTGATCGCATACTCATAGTAGGGTTCCCAATTGATGCGGGAAGAGATGATGTAGGTGTTCGGAGCGACGGAGATCGTGCTGCCGTTGTAGGAAACGTCGGGAACACCCGCGTTCTCGCAAGCGGTCGGCGCGCCCATGGAGTCCGCATGCTGGGAGATCAGCTTGCAGCCGCCATCGATCAGCTTCTGAGCGCCTTCTTTTTCAGCGGTCTCATCGTACCAGGAACCGGTGAAGGTGACATCCATCGTCGCGGTCGGGCAAACCGAGCGAGCGCCGAGGAAGAAAGAGGTGTAACCGGAGACAACTTCCGCATAGGTGAAAGCGCCGACGTAGCCGATCTTCGCTTCTTCTGCGGTGAACTGACCCGCTTCGATCATCTCGTTGAGCTTCATGCCCGCGGCAATACCCGCGAGGTAACGGCCTTCATAGATCGAAGCAAACGCGTTGTGGTAGTTGGCGAGCCCTTCGGTGTGCGCCTTCGTGCCGGTGGAGTGGCAGAACTGCACGTTCGGGTACTTCTTGGCCGCCTGGATCATGTAGTCTTCATGACCAAAGCTGTCCGCGAAAACGATGCTGCATCCGCTGTCCGCCATATCGGCTGCGACTTCGTAGCACTCCTGGCCTTCCGGAACGTTGACTTTCAGAACGTAGTCAATGCCCAGCTTCTCACAAGCAGCCTTCGCCGCGTTGATGAAGTTCAGGTCATAGGTGGAGTTCTCATCGTGCAGGCAGATGAACCCGGCCTTGAACTTGGTTTCCGTATTGGTTTCGGTAGTTGCGGGGGTCGAGGTACAGGCGACTGCCGCCAGAACCATCAGCGCGCAAAGAGCGATAGCCAAAAACTTCTTCATGTTTTCCCTCCTGAATAATCATTTTCAGTTTCTTGTATTTATTGAAACACGTTGCCGTGTCACAACCGAAATTCACATTCCATTCACAATTTCATTTTACAAAACGGCATTTGCAAAGTCAAGATTGTTTCTGTATGCCCATCGAAAAAACAGAGTATGATTTCGGTAAAAATTGCCGAAATTACTGATTTTTCGAGCCCGATTCGGGCAATAAGAAAGGCGCTCAGCCTTTCAAGCCGCGCGCCTGCCGATCCATATCTTCCACCACGATATCATAGATTTCGCCGAGGGAAGCGCAGTATTCCAGCACCTTCCACGGCTCATTGGTATGGTAGTGGATCTTAATCATTTCCGAGAAGCCGACCGCAAGCAAACTGTCACCGACAAAATGCTCGGTGATGTAATCGTTGATCGCGTCCTCATCCAGGTCGTGTCCGTCGATCAAAAGCTGCGTATCATACCGGTACTCGATCATGCTCGGCTCTCCTTAAAAAAGATAGTATTATTATAACATGCTTCCGCATCAGCCGCAAGAAAAAGTATTGTATAAAAATCGCTTTTTTTGTGCAAAAAACGCGCCTCCGACCGGGAAACGCGCATGACGGTTCAATAGATATTCAGATACACGGTCGCCGTGACCAGCACATAGATCGTGCCGAGCACCGTCCCGCCGAGACCGAGCAGCATGCTCATCAGGCCCAGGATCCAGGTCCCGGTCCGTTTCTTCACAAGGCCGACGATGAACGCCGCTATGCCGATGCCGAACGCCAGCTCGGAAAACAGGATCAGCGTAAACGAAAAGATTCCGAGGAACATCGGATCCAGCCGAAGCGTGACCGAAATCAACAGCAGCCCGGCCGACAGTACCGCAAGCGCAAGCATCACAAGCGCCGTCATCGCCGTTCCGTGCAGTCCCTTCGGCGCCTCCGAGAAAGCCACCGGCGCTCTTTGCGGCGCGGCCTCGGGTTCAATGGGGTCCGAGGGCGCTTCTTCACAAGCGGGCTCCTCGGAAGAATCGTTTTGAAGGACCTGCTCTTTGGCCGGCGCTTCTTCAACCGCAGGCTCCTCCGCCTCCACAGCGGCAATCACGGGCTCCTCCGCCCGAGCCGGAAGCTCCTCCGCTTCCAAGGGCCGTTCGACCGGTGCTTCGACGGCGACGAATGTTTGCGCCGGGAAGAAATCGACTTGACTTCCGCAGTTCGGGCAGAACCGCGCTCCCTCCTCGGGCAGATGCGTTCCGCAATTTGGACAGAACATAAAACTCACTTTCCTTTCCCGTTGCTTTTTTTCCGATTGTACTGCAGCAGGTACCAGAGCAGCACAAGAACCTGCATGCCTCCCGCGACCGCAAACACGAGGTAGTTCCCGTCCACCGGTTTGGCAAACAGGCGAATGAATAGATACAGCATCGCGGCAAGCGACCAGACCAGTCCGCTGACCGAAAGGCACTGTAGCGGTAATCCGCCCCAGATATGCGCAAAAACGACGGCCACGATCATGGAAACGGGCACCGCGCAGACAAAGCTGATCCACGCATACGGAACGTTGAACAAGGTCAGAAGATAGAACACAAGCACCGCGATCAGATAGACGATCCCGATGGACAGCAGCGAGATCAGCCAATGCCGCTTTCTCCGAACGGATGCGGGCCGTTTCAGCGACCCTTCGTGCAGAAACTCATCGACGGGAACCTCATACAGCTCGGCGAGCTGACAAAGGACAAGCAAATCCGGGAGCCCGTCGCCGCGCTCCCATTTGGATACCGATTTGTCGGAGTAATTGATTTTTTCGGCGAGCTCCGCCTGTGTCAGATTGGCTTGCTTCCGATACGCCGTCATGCGCTCGGCAACAATCTTTCGAATCCGTTCGCTTTCCATGTTTCCCTCAAAAGTTCCTATTCAATTCGGGGGACTTCTTTTGTGGCGCGGCTATGGCACGCACCTTCCTGTTTCTTTTATTATAGCGGAAAAACACCCTTCGCGCAAGGTTGAAAATGCAACATCTTTATGACATCTCTGCAAACGAACGGCGACGACCGCGCACACGAAAAACCGAGCGGCCGCATCGGGTCCGCTTAGAAGGCGACGGTCAAAGGATCCACCGGACTATCCACCGTTTTCGGTGGAAAGGTCGGAAGTTATCCACGCGATTTGATCCCGAAAATTCACAAATTCTACATAAATTCGGTTCAGAATGTGGATAACTTTGTGGATGATGTGGAAAAGACGGGCCGATTCCCAAAGTCCGATAAATCGGATGATCAAGCCCTCGGACTGCGCGAAAAAGCGCACACCGCAGAAAAAGGCCGGCCCGATCCGGAAGCGTTTACGGCAAAAGCAGCGTTTCGAGCAGGCTTCGGCAGCCGCGTACGATATCGCGCTCCGCCGCCGAAAAATCGCCGGTATACCAGGGATCGGCCACCTCTTCGCTGCCGAGCAGCAGCCGGATCTTCCCTTCGGGATCGCCGCCGAGGATACGAAGCATGTTGTGAAGATTGGTTCGGTCCATGGCTACGAGCAAATCAAACGCGTCGTAATCGCGCCGTGTCATCTGCCGCGCCCGCTTTTTGCTGCAATCGATCCCCATTCCGGCAAGCACACGCGCCGCCGGGGGATATACCGGGCGGTTGAGTTCCTCGCGGCTGGTCGCGGCGGATTCCACCCAAAACGCGTTGCCTGCCCCGCTCTTTTGCGCCAAATCGCGAAAAATGTATTCCGCCATCGGACTGCGGCAGATGTTTCCGTGGCACACAAACAGAATTCGAAACGGCTCGTTTTTCATTCGGTTTTCCCTCGATCGGATGCCGGTCGAATCAGCGCAACCGAAAGGTCGTTGACGTTCGTTCCCGTCGATCCGGTAAACAGCAGCGCGTCCGCCGCCTGAAGCGCATGGTACGCGTCGTTGCGGCGCAGCGCGTCGTCAATCGTAATCCCTTTTTCAAAAAGCGCTTGTTCGGTGGTTCCGTCCACAATGCCGCCCGCCGCGTCGGTCGGGCCATCCGTTCCGTCCGATCCGAACGAAAAGACCACGATGTTTTCACAGCCCGCAATCTCCTTGGCCGCCGCAAGTGCGATCTCCTGATTTCGACCGCCGAGCCCGTCTCCGGTTACATGAACGACGGTTTCGCCGCCTGCGAGCAGCGCGATCGGATGATCGGACGCAGCCTGTTCCCGCGCAAGCCGCCCGAGCCACGCGCCCGCCTCGCGCGCTTCGCACGAAAGCTCGGTCGTCAGAATCTGCGGCGTATACCCAAGCCTTTCGGCGATCCGCGCCGCCGCGTCACAAAGCTGCCGGACGCTGCCCGAAATGAGAATCTCCGCGTTTTCAAGCGATTTGGGGGGGTCGACCGCCAGCAAAGCGCGTGCCCGATCGGATAGCCGCAACCCATACCGCTCGGCAATCAACTGCGCTTCCGCAGAGGTGGACCGATCCAAAACGGCAGGTCCGGACGCAATGCAGTCCGCCGCGTCGCCGATCACGTCGCTGATGGCGACGGTAACGATCTTTGCAGGCGCGCACAGCGTGGCAAACCGCCCGCCCTTCACGGCGGAAAGGCGCTTACGGATCGTATTGACTTCGGTGATGTTCGCGCCCGAGCGGAGAAGCTGCGTCGTGAGGTCGATCAGCTCTTCTTCGGGCACAAGCGGTTTTTCGAACAGCGCCGAGCCCCCGCCCGACAGCAGCAGCAATACGGTGTCCTCCTGGTTCAGCCCCGTGACGGCCTGCATCGCCTGCTCGGTTGCGGCGAAGCCGTTTTTATCCGGCACCGGATGTCCGGCTTCCAATACGGAAAAGTGCGGCAAGACCCCGCCGGAGTACCCGTATTTTGTGATCACAATGCCCCGGTCGATCGAGTCATTCAGCATCTGCTCTGCCACGCTTGCCATGCGCCACGCCGCCTTGCCGACGGCAATCACGATCCGCTTGCCGCTGCCGAACGAAACGGTTTGCAGCGCTTCCCGCGTGGCACGATCCGGCAAAACGCTTGCAATCGCGCCGGAAAGGATCTTTTGTGCGTCGTGTTTCATCGGATGCCTCCTATCGGTTCTGCTTCCATTATAACGGAGAGCGCAGGCATTTGGCAAGGCGGTTCGGGCACGGTTTTTGTTCCTCTTTCATATGGTAATGGTAGGGACGCTTTCACAGCGTCCGGAAAGGAGACTCCAATATGGCAACCACCATTACCAACCGCGCGAATCTTCGCTACACCTACGGCGCTGTGACCGAAACCGTCGCTTCCAACCTTGCGAGCACCGTTTTGGACGATCCGCTGTCCGTTACGAAGTCTTCGCTCGAAGCCGCTTATCGCGACGGCGAACCGATCACGTATATCATCACCGTGACAAACGGCTCCACCGCTACGCTCTCGAACGTAACCATTACCGACGATCTCGGCACCTATGCGCCGTCCGCCGGCGTCGAGGCAACGCCTTTGACCTATGTCGGCCCCGCGCAGCTCTTTTCGGACGGCGTCTTTTCGGAGGAGTTGACGCCCGTAATCGCTTCGGACAGCGTGACCTTCACCATCCCCGAGATCGCGCCGGATACGACCGCAACGATTCTGTATAAGGCCGAACCGAACGCCTATGCGCCTGTGGTCGCAGGGAGCGAGATCACCAATACCGCTTCGTTTGTGCCTGCCGTCGGCACCGAGCCGATCACCGCGTCTCACACGATCCCCGCGGAGGAATACGCCGCCGTAACGATTGAGAAGGAGATGACGCCGAACCCGATCACCGATGGCGCCGCGCTTGTGAATACCTTCACAATCACGAATACCGGCAACACCGAAGCAACCGATCTCGTCCTGACCGACGCCTTCATGATGCCGCTTTCGAACGTGGTCATCACGGTGAACGGCGTGACGGTTCCCTCCTCGGACTATGCCTTTGCAGGCAATACACTGACGCTGCCCACCCCCGGCGCGCAGACGCAGCTGACCGTACCCGCTGCGACCTATACGCAGGATCCCGCAACCGGCGCCGTAACTTCGGTTCCGGGCGTGACGACCGTTGTCGTGACCGGCACGATCTGAATGACTTGACCGCGCTGCCGTTCGTATGATAAAATACCTGCAATACTCGCCCCGGGAGGATTCGGATGCGTCCGTTTTTCATCAGAGTCATGCTTGTTCTGCTTTCGATCGCTGCGATCGTAGGCGTGCCGCTGTTTCTGATGATGATTGCGCTTTCAAACGCTTTGGACGCGTCGCCGCAGCCGATGCTGATCGTCAGCTACGCGTTCGCAGGCGGACTGATTCTGATGGTGCTGCTGCTGATTCCGCGGCTGCTCCGGCTCCGGCGCCGGACGCAAAAGGGGCTGGTGTACAGCGATACCTACCTCGACGCGGCCGAGCTGCGCTCTGAGGTGACCCTTGCGATCGGTACGCTGATCAACCTCGGCTATGCGGTGTTCAAGCTGTTCGCCGCAGCGCGCTATCGAACGCTTCTGTTCGCTGCGGAGGCGTTCTATTACCTCGTGCTGTCGCTGATCCGGATGCTGCTCGCCTTCGGCGCCTATTCCGGGCGGCGGCGCGGCGGCGCGGAACGCGCGTGGAAACGGTATCGGAACTGCGGTTGGGAACTTTTGGTGCTCGATCTGACGATGACGTTCGTGATTGTGCAGTCCCTTCGGCAAAGCATCGACTACGTGAACCTCTCCGCGCTCGTTTACGGATCCGCCTTCTGGGCGTTCTTCCGTCTATCAACCGCAATCGCGCAGATTATCAAGTACCGCGGAAGCGACCGCCCGCTGCTCTCGGCCTCGAAGCTGATCAACCTTTCGGCAGCGCTGATGTCGATCTATATTCTGCAGAATACGCTGCTGCTGCATTTCGGCAACGATGAGCTGTTCCGCCAGCGAATGAACACGGGCTTCGGCGTTGCGGTTTCACTCGCTGTGATCGTCATTGCGATCGATATGATCGTCCACGCAACCCAAAAGATCCGGGATATTCGCGAATCTTCCGCGCTCGAACAATCGCTTCTGAACGAATTCGAACAGAAAAACGCATAAGCATGGAAAAAGCGGAGCAGTCGACCTGATTGCTCCGCTTTTGCTGTAGGAAAGACGGCTCGTTCGATGAAAAGTTCGGACGAGGCTGATGGCAATGAACAAATGCTCTCCTTTTGCTATAAGGAAGCCGCGGTCTGCCAACTGCAGCAAAAGCAGCAAAGGGAGAGCAAGAAAATGCGCACAAACGATATCAATCGGGTTCTGTTTCTTTGACTGCCTTCTTCTCAAAGCGAATAGACGTACTCTTTGAACGGAGCATCGATCCATTCGAGCGCCGCCTTGGCGTCCTCGGCGGTACGAAACAGGCCGAACACCGCCGAGCCGCTGCCCGTCATCTGGGCGGCCAATGCGCCCGCAGCGCGAAGCTGCTCGATCAGCGCGCCGATCTCGGGAACGAGCATCCTTGCCGGCGGCTCAAGCACGTTTTGCATGAGGCCCGCCAACGCGTCCAGATCGCCCTTGCCGAGCGCAGCCATGGCACGAAGCGTTTGCACGCGCGGCCGCGGCAGGGGCAGCGCGCGAAACAGCGCGCCCGTTGAAACGCCCTTCTCGGGCTTGCACAGCACAAAATGCAGCCGCGTTCCGACAGAAAACGGAGTCAGCACCTCACCGACGCCTTCGCACCGGCACGTTCCCCCGACCAAGCAAAACGGCACATCCGCGCCAACCTGCAGCGCGATCCGGTGCAACGTTTTCTCATCGCACATCCGGTGCAGCCGCTGCAAGCCGCGCAGAACGGCTGCCGCGTCCGCGCTGCCGCCGCCGAGTCCCGCCTCGGCCGGAATCCTTTTTTCACAGCGGATGCGCGCGCCGCATCCGGTCTCCTGCCGGTACAGTTCCGCGGCCCGCGTCATCGTGTTGTCCTGCGGAAGCGTCATGCCCGTTACCGTCACCTCTACCCTGCGCGAAGGCTCGATGATCACGCGGTCGAACAAGCTGACCGTCTGCATGATCGTATCGATCGCATGGTAGCCGTCCTGCCGCTTATACAGGATGCCAAGCGTGAGATTCAATTTGGCCAGCGCCAATTCTTCCACCAATTTCATGGGCTCCTCCGCTATACGAGCATGGCAATCGCCGATGCCGAGATGCACAGGCCGCGCCCCTCGTCGTTCATCCCCTCCGTCGTCGTCGCCTTGACGGAAACGTGCTCCATCGCAAGCCCAAGATCCGCAGCAAGATTGGTTCGCATCCTGTCGATATACGGGCGCAGCTTCGGTCTCTGGCACAGCACAATCGCGTCCACATTTTGGATCTTCATGTCCCGTTTTTGCACCATATCTGCGACGGTACGAAGCAGAATCCGGCTATCGATTCCTCGGTATGCCTCATCGCTGTCCGGAAAACACTTGCCGATATCGCCGAGCGCTGCCGCGCCGAGCAGCGCGTCGATGACTGCGTGAATCAGCACATCCGCGTCCGAATGGCCGAGCAGCCCTTTTTCATACGGAACCTCAACGCCGCCGAGGATCAGCTTGCGTCCTTCCACAAGCCGATGGGTGTCAAACCCTGTCCCAATTTTGGGATATCTATGGCAGAATTCGTTGGCCCACGCCCAATCCTCAGCCGTCGTGAGCTTGCGTCCAAGGTCGCTACCGGGAACGAGATGCGGCGTCCCGATCACACGCGCGTAGAGCGCAGCGTCATCGGTTGCGCCTTCGGTCGCCGTTTCATACGCGCGCAGAATCTCGGCATAGCGAAAGGTTTGCGGCGTTTGCGTGCGGTAGAGGTCGGTGCGGTCAAGCGTTTCATATCGCGTCCCGTCGGTTCGGACGACCGTGTCCGCATTGGCGAGCGCAAGAACGCCGCTTCCGAATTGTTTTGCGCTTTCGATGCTCCGGGCAACGCAGTCCGCAGGCACGAAGCAGCGCGCCGCGTCATGAATGGCAACGATCTCCGCCCCCAAAAGCGCGCGGAGTCCGTTTCGCACCGATTCCGTTCGGGTTGCGCCGCCTCGGACGACGATCGAAGGCACCCCGCAGACAAGCGACTTTAAATCCGCTTCGTTCGCTTCGTTTCCAACGAGCACAAGCGTTTCGCATCCGCCCTGCACAAGCAGTTCCGCCGAACGCTCGATCGCCGTGCGTCCGCCGATCGGCGTCCGCAATTTATCGAACCCCATGCGGGTTGCGCTTCCGGCGCACAGCAAAATCCCGCCGATCATCCCTGAATCACCGTGTACAGCGAGTCGGCCTCGTCCTTGCGAACGACCTCGGGCGTTTTTTCGACGCGGCACAGAAAATGCTTGCCGCCGAGCAAAATATCCAGCTCGTCGCCCGCCTTTACCTCGCTCGAAGGCTTCGCCACCTTACCGTTGATCTGGATGCGCCCCGCGCCGGCTGCCTCGTTGGCAACCGTACGCCGTTTGATGATGCGCGATACCTTCAGCCATTTATCCAATCGCATATCGTCCCTCCGTCTGCGAATTTCTTAACTTTCATCATACAACGAATTCGATCGCGATACAATAGCAAGAGGTGATTTTTTATGTTTTTCTATTTTCCGGTCAAATCCACCGACGGAACCGTTGTCGGAAGTATCCGCGCCGAGCATGGCAAGGCAACGCTGCTGCTGCGCCGCCCGATCGATGCCGAATGCTTCCTGTTTGCCGACGGCCGATCGCAGTCGATCCGCCCCGATGAGGCAGTTCCGGCCGACAGGCCCGAAGCGCTTCTCGGAATCCGGCACGGCAAGACCGTCCTGTTCGGCAGCGGCGCAGGCGTTCGGAAGTCTTCTTCCGATTATCTTGCCATTCTATCCCGAAATCGCACCAAGATTGTGGAGCAGGCTGCAACAATCCGGGAATCCGAATCAAGAATACGGGAAGATTCCCCGCAAGCCTCCGCTGTTTTAGGTGTAAATATATCCCAAGCTTCCGAGCCTATGCATCCTTCTGAACCGGAAGAATCTCCGAACGAGGATCCGACGGAAACCCACGCAAAATCGGTCTTTTCCCGCCTGGAAGCGCTGCTTCCCTACAAACCGGAATCTGCTGACGGCGAGGAGGAATTCGGTCAATCTGTCCTGAAATCGGTTCATGCTTCTCATCCATCTTCCGAATCATTCTCCGATATGGTGCAAAAAGAGGATGTTTCTGTCGGTTCAACGGGAACGGATGCGTTGTTCCGTGTATCGCACAGCGACGCGGGGCTGCCGAAGATCGAGCTGTTCTCCCGAATCTTTCCGGGCGCGACATGGCGTTTCGTTGCCAAGGACGCCTCGTTCCCCCATTTTGAAGGACATTGGGAACATGGCGGGGAGCACCTGCTGATCCTTGCGGTCCGCGGGACGTATGCGCCGCAGCCGCCCAAAGGGCTTTCCGGATTCACGCGGTTTTTGCGCTCTGACGGCGCAGGATACTGGGTACGGATTCTGCCCGATCCGCTTTCGTAACGTAGGTGACCGCAACTATATATTTTACTCATTCTTGACATTCTACATTTCTGTGGTATGATAGGGGTAGTGGTTAAAATTTACCCTGAAAGTGCAGGAGGTTGTATGAATCAGTATATCGAGCGGGTTTTGGCAGACGTAAAGCGGCGCGACGCACACGAACCGGAGTTTCTGCAGACGGTCGAGGAGGTGCTTCGTTCTCTGGAAGTTGTTGTGGAGCGGCATCCGGAATATGAGAAAGCCGGGCTTTTGGAACGGCTTGTCGAACCGGAGCGCGTGATCCAGTTCCGTGTCCCGTGGGTAGACGATCAGGGTGCTGTCCGCGTGAACCGCGGATTCCGCATTCAGTTCAACAGCGCGATCGGCCCGTATAAGGGCGGTCTGAGGTTTGCATCGCATGTGAACCTCTCGGTCATGAAATTCCTCGGCTTTGAGCAAACATTCAAGAACAGCCTGACCACGCTGCCGATGGGCGGCGCAAAGGGCGGATCGGACTTCGACCCGAACGGCAAGAGCGACGCGGAGATTATGCGGTTCTGCCAGTCGTTTATGACGGAGCTGTATCGGCATATCGGCCCGAACATCGATGTTCCTGCCGGCGATATCGGCGTCGGAGGACGTGAAATCGGCTATCTGTTCGGTCAGTATAAGCGGATCCGCAACGGATTCGAAAACGGCGTTCTGACCGGCAAGGGACGCAGCTACGGCGGTTCGCTCGTCCGTCCCGAAGCCACGGGTTGGGGCGCGGTCTATTACCTTGTCGAAGTTCTGAAGCATGAGCACGATACGATCGAGGGCAAGACGATCGCGATCTCCGGATTCGGCAACGTGGCATGGGGCGTCGCCATGAAGGCGAGCCAGCTCGGCGCTAAGGTCGTAACGCTTGCGGGACCCGACGGCTACATCTATGATCCGGATGGCGTCGGAACCCGTGAGAAATGGGATTACATGCTCGAAATGCGTTCCTCCGGCCGCAATCGCGTGCAGGACTATGCGGATCGGTTCGGCGTGGAGTTCTTCCCGAAGGAGAAGCCCTGGGGCCGCAAGGTCGATATCGCAATGCCAAGCGCATACCAGAACGAAATCGGCATGAAGGAAGCCGAAGCAATGGTGCAAAACGGCGTGAAGTATTATATTGAAGTCGCGAACATGCCGACGACGAACGAAGCGCTGTTCTATCTGATGCAGCAGAAGGGACTGATCGTTGCGCCGTCGAAGGCGGTCAACGCGGGCGGCGTTTCCGTTTCGGGACTCGAGATGAGCCAGAACTCCGAACGCCTGAGCTGGACGGCCGAGGAAGTCGACGCTCAGCTGCACAAGATTATGAAGAACATTCACGACGCTTCGATGGAAGCGGCCGAAGAATGTGGGCTCGGTTACAACCTGGTTGCCGGCGCGAACATCGCCGGATTCAAGAAGGTGGCCGACGCAATGATGGCGCAGGGAATCGTCTGATCCGTAGTATGGGACAATCGGTCGAACCCGATGCACTCCACTCATTGCGTTGGGAACGGCTGTAAAAAAGGAGGAAACCAATTTCCCTCGGCTTAGGGTGCGGCACTGTGGAGACGTGTCGCAATGCGTGTCCGACATTCGCGCGGAACGCGAGGCGGTTCGGTGGAGAAGTCCGGGGCCGCCAAGGTCAAGGCAGTATGGCAACTTTGTCACTCAGAAACATCAAGAAGGTCTACGACAACAAGGTCACGGCGGTTGACGACTTCAACCTCGAGATCGCGGACAAGGAGTTCATCGTCTTTGTCGGTCCGTCCGGCTGCGGCAAATCCACAACGCTGCGCATGGTCGCAGGGCTTGAGGACATTTCCGGCGGCGAGCTGTACATCGACGGGAAGCTCGTCAACGACGTTGCGCCGAAGGACAGAGACATCGCGATGGTGTTCCAGAACTACGCGCTGTATCCGCATATGTCGGTGTATGAGAACATGGCGTTTGCGCTGAAGCTGCGCAAAACTCCGAAAAAGGAAATTGACCAGAAGGTCAGAGAAGCGGCCGAAATCCTCGGCATCACGGAGTACCTGAACCGCAAGCCCAAAGCGCTTTCCGGCGGGCAGAGGCAGCGTGTCGCGATCGGCAGAGCCATCGTTCGCGAGCCGAAAGTCATGCTGATGGACGAACCGCTTTCGAACCTCGATGCCAAGCTCCGCAACGAGATGCGCGCCGAGATCATCAAGCTGCGCCATCGGATCAACACCACGTTTATCTATGTTACCCACGATCAGACCGAGGCGATGACGCTCGGCGATCGCATCGTTATCATGAAGGACGGCTTCATTCAGCAGATCGGGACTCCGCAGGAGCTGTTCAATCATCCGGCGAATCTGTTCGTCGCAACGTTCATCGGCTCGCCGCAGATGAACCTGTTTGACGCTGAGCTCAAAAAGACGCAGGGCCGATACAGCGTCGTGATCGACGGTGTGGAATTCCCGTTCTCCGAGGAAAAGCAGGCGCAATTTAAGGCGGCAGGCGTTGAACCGCAGGCGGTGAAGTTCGGCATCCGTCCGGAGCACATCACGCTCTGCAAAGAGGGCGAGACCGGTCCGCAGCTTCAGGCAACCGTCGACGTGTCTGAGATGATGGGTTCCTCGATCCATCTGCATGGCAATGTGAACGGACGCGACGTCGTTCTCGTGCTGCAGACCGTCGATCTGCCCGCCGAACATCAGCTCGGTTTCAAGTACGGCGAAGAGATCCGCATCGCCTTCAATACGAACTTGATGCATCTGTTCAGCGCAGAAACCGGAACGAACCTGATCTGACGTTTCTTTCATACAAAAAGGCCGTTGCAATCATGCAACGGCCTTTATTGTTGTTCAGCTCAATTCGAATGCGCCGGTGTGCAGTTGGTAATACTTGCCCTTTTGCGCAAGCAGCGCGTCGTGTTCTCCGCGTTCGATGATCTCCCCGTGCTCGAGGACCATGATGCAGTCGGCATTCCGCACCGTCGAAAGCCGGTGCGCGATCACAAACACCGTACGTCCCTTCATCAACGCATCCATGCCCTTCTCGATCAGTTTTTCGGTACGCGTATCGATCGAGCTGGTTGCTTCGTCGAGAATCAGCACCGGCGGATCGGAAACCGCCGCCCGCGCAATGGAAATCAGCTGGCGCTGCCCCTGCGAAAGGTTCGCGCCGTCCGCAACAAGCTGCGTATTGTATCCCTCCGGCAGATGCGAAATGAAGAAGTGCGCGTTCGCGATCTTCGCCGCGCGGATACAGTCCTCATCCGTCGCATCGAGCCGTCCGTAACGGATGTTCTCCATCACGGTGCCGGTGAACAGGTGCGTATCCTGCAGCACCATGCCAAGCGAATGCCGAAGGTCATCCTTTTTGATCTCCCGGATCGGGATCCCGTCGTACGTGATCGTACCGTCCGTAATGTCATAGAACCGGTTGATCAGGTTCGTGATCGTCGTCTTGCCCGCGCCGGTCGAGCCAACGAACGCAATCTTCTGGCCGGGATAGGCATACAGCGTCACATTATTCAGAACCTGCTTTTTGCCGTCGTACGAGAAATCCACATCGGTAAAGCGGACGTCGCCGCGCAGCGGAATCAGTTCCTCCTTGCGCTTCCACGCCCATTTGCCCGTGCGCCGCGCGGTTTCCGCAAGCTTGCCGTCCTTCTCCTCAACGCGCACCAGCGTAACCGTTCCTTCGTCCGGTTCGGACGGCAGATCGATCAGCGCAAAGACGCGCTCCGCGCCCGCAAGCGCAAGCAGGATCGAATTGAACTGCTGCGAAATCTGCGAGATGCGGTTCGCAAACTGACGCACGTACTGCAAAAACGAAATCAATGCCGCGCTCTGTACCAGCAGGATCTGGTACTTTGCGAAAAACGTGCCTTCCGCAAGAAACGGTTCGCCCGGGGTCGGCGCTGCAAGCAGCACGCCGACCGTGCAGATCAGCGCATAGAAGATGTGCGACAGATTGTTCATGATCGGCCCGACGATGTTTGCAAACGTGTTCGCGTCGGTTGCCACCGTACAGAGCTCATCGTTCATGGCCTCGAACGCGGCCAACCCCGCCTTTTCGTGGTTGAACACCTTCACGACCTTCTGACCTTCCATCATCTCCTCGATGTAGCCGTTCACGCGGGAGAGCGCTTTTTGCTGTTTTTGGAAATTCTTCCGGCTCTTGCCGCCGATGATCTTGATCACGTAGTAAATGCAGATGCACATCACGATCGCGACAAAGAACAGCGAGACCGAGAGATAGAGCATCATGCCGATATAGGCAATCAGGCTCGTCACCGAAATCAGCATTTGCGTGATGGAGTTCTGCACCATCTCCCGCACCGCGTCGATATCGTTCGTGTAATAGCTCATCAGCTCGCCGTGCGTATGCCCGTCGAAGAACGAAACCGGCAGCTTCTGCATCTTGGCGAACATTTCCTTCCGCATCGCGCACATGATGCGCGCGGAGCAGCTGAGCATCAGACGATTGAACAAAAAGTTCGTCCCGCAACCGATCGCGTACAGCGCGCCCATGCCGATCAGCAGTGCGGCATACCGAGCGGTATCGGCATTCGTGCCCGCCTCCAGAACCGCAACGAGCGGATCGAGCATATAATACGTCAGCGTCGTAGCTGCGGAGTAGACCAGAATTCCGATCAGGGCGATCACGAGCTGCACCTTGCATTCGCGATAGTATTTCATCAGCCGCAGCAGCGTCTTCATCGGATTCTCGGCGCGCTTGCCGCCCATCTTGCTGTCAAACGAAGATCCTCTCGGCATTACGCAGCCACCTCCTTCGTCTGCGACGCATACACCTCGCGATAAATCTCGGAGCGCTGCATCAGCTCCTCATGGGTACCGACGTCCGAGATCCTGCCCTGATCCATAACAATGATGCGATCGGCATTCATCACAGAGGCGATGCGCTGTGCAATGATCAGCTTCGTCGTGTCCTTCAGCGTATCCCGCAGCCCGCGCCGGATGCGCTCGTCGGTCGCGGTATCGACCGCGCTCGTCGAGTCATCCAGAATCAGAATCTTCGGCTGCTTCAGAATCGCGCGCGCTATGCACAGGCGCTGCTTTTGCCCGCCCGAAACATTGCTTCCGCCCTGTCCGAGATCCGTATCGTACCCATCCGGGAACCGCATGATAAATTCATCGGCGCAAGCGATATCGCACGCCGCGCGAATCTGTTCGTCCGACGCGTTCGGATTGCCCCAACGCAGATTGTCACGGATCGAACCCGAGAAGAGCATGTTCTTTTGGAGCACCATCGAAACGCTGTCCCTCAGTTCGACCAGGTCGTATTCGCGCACATCGTGCCCGTCGATGCGAATCGACCCGTGCAGTGCATCATACAGCCGCGGAATCAGCTGCACCAGCGTGGATTTGCCTTCCCCGGTGCCGCCGATGATGCCCACCGTTTCGCCCGCGCGGATATGCAGGCAAATGTCCTTCAGGTTCAAAACATCGGGATTGTCGGAATAACTGAAATCGACATGATCGAATTCGATCTCGCCGCGCTCCACCTTGAGCGTGCTGTTTTCGGGAGAGACGATATCCAGCTGCTCGCGGAAGATCTCATTCACACGGTCGAGCGAAGCCTTCGTCATCGAAAGGCCGATCACGAGAAACGACAGCATCAGAAGCGAGGAGATCACCTGTGTTGAATAGCTCATCAGACTCGTCAGGTCGCCGATGTTCAGCGTGGATCCCGGCTCAATGACCTTCATGCCGCCGAGCGCAAGCAAAACGAGCGTGCACGTCCACATCACCGCAAGTTGAATCGGGCTTGACAGCGAGAACAGCTTTTGCGCATGGATCTGCGCTTTTTGGAGATCGTCCGCCGAATCGTTGAACTTATCGGTCTCGTACTTTTCGCGGACGAACGATTTCACAACGCGCGCCGCGATCAGGTTTTCCTGCACCGCGCCGTTCATCTTGTCATACTTTTTCAGCATGACCTCGAACCGCTTGAAGCCGACGCGGATCATCACATACATCAGCACCGCGATCACCGGGATCGCAAATACGAAGATCACCGCAAGCTCCGCGTTGATGCGAAACGCCATAATCGCGGCCAGGATCATCATCACGGGCGTACGAACGAAGATGCGCAGCAATTGCTGATAGATGTTCTGAAGGTTATTGACGTCGGTCGTCGTCCGCATCACCAAAGAGGAGGTCTGGAACCGATCCGTGTTGCGGAATGAAAACGATTGAATCCGCTCGAACAGCTTTTTGCGCAGGTTCTTCGCAAAACCCATGCTCGCCACCGCAGAGGTGCGCGCGGCAAGCGCGCCGAACGTCAACGAAAGCAGCGCTGCAAGCACCATAAGCCCGCCGACCCAAAGGACAAACTGCAGGTTGTTCCCGATCGGCAGCCGCTCAATCAGCGATTGCAGCTGATAGGTATTCTTATGATACAATCCGCCGTCGACAAGCGCCGCCATCAACAGCGGGATCATCACTTCGAGCGCAACTTCGCCGATCATCAAAAACGGCGTAAGGAAGGCGGGCAATCGGTAGCCCGCCGTGCAAGGCAGAAGCTCAGAAAGGGCTCCGCCATTTTTCTTTGTTTTTTGTGCCATGGTTTTTCCCCGTGTGTCTTGTTCCTGATAAAATCAGTGTATCATATAGGATCCCCCATTGCAAGAATCCGCACAGTTTTTACACGTCAAAAACGCCTTTATCCGGACTGTTTGCTGTATCGTCCGTCAAAACTCCTTACGAATCGAAAGAATGTTCTGCCCGTCCCGGAATTCGTACCGTACCGCATCCATCGTGCGCTTCACAAGCAGAATGCCGAGCCCGCCGATCTGCCGGTCCTCGGCCGAAAGCGTCGTATCCGGATCGGTATGCTCCAACGGGTTATACGGCGTTCCCCGATCGATAAAGGTGATCGTAACGGCACCGGGCTTTGGGTCCACCAACACGCGCACCGATCCGGTGCCCGGCGCATAGGCATACTGCGCAACGTTTGCGAGCACTTCATCGATCGCAATGTCAATCTGCATCTGCGCTTTCATCGGACAATCCACCGCTTCCAGCGCAGCATTCACGAACTCCGTAACGTCGTCAATTCGATCGATTTTCGCTTCACCGACCCATTCCTGCTGCATTTTGGCTCCTTTCGTTCTGTTCCGAATAGACAACGCAAGAGGGCTTCCACCCTCTTGCCGCATCTGCTGTTGATTATTCGATCGTCAAGAAATCCGTAAATCCGGTAACCTCGAATACTTCCATAATCGTCTCATTCACATGCGTGACCTTCATGCTGCCCTGCCGATGCATCGTCTTCTGCGCCGCAAGCAGCACGCGAAGTCCTGCGGATGAGATGTAATCCAGCTTTTCAAAGTCGAACACAAGCGTTTCCACGCCGTTCAATGCGTCCTTCAGCTCCGCTTCGAGCTCCGGGGCGGTCATCGTGTCCAGTCTGCCTTCGAGGGCAAGCACCAGTTCGGTTCCGTTCTTGGTAGAATTGATTTTCATAATTGATCTCCTTTATTCATTAAAAATGTTTCAACACCGTCATATCCACCGCGCCGCCGCGCACGCCGATGCGGATCTCGTCCGCCAGCTTCCGCAGAATCGACCGTTCATAGCGATCCCATTCCTCCTGCGGCGCTTCGGCAAGTGGCTGCCCGTTGAAATCGTAATACACGCCATCGTTCTCCGAGAGCATGGCACTCGAAAGCGCTTCCCGCAGCATCCCGATGAAGCCCTTCGCCGCTTCATTCTTCTGCGAGGTCGAGGACGAAATCAGCTGATACCGCTTCGTCGCGTCCATGACCGTTTTGGTCGAAAGATGCAGCGTGAACGCCTTGTTTTCGGACTCAATCCAGAAGGATGCGGCCAATTCTCCCGTTACGCTGCGCGCAAGTCCCATCAGTTCTTCCGTGATCAGCCGTAGCTGCACCGCCTCCTTGTCGCTCAGTCCGCGAAACTTTGCAACCTCTTCCGTCTGGGCAAGCGCTTCTTCCAGTCCGTTGCCCTTGTTGTCGATCAAAATAAGATCCGATTTCAATGCCGTCTGCTCCTTTCCGAATTCTTTTTCAATGACCATCTCAACCGCATCGCCGTTGATGTAGATTTTCACTTCGTCCGCCAACCGTGCGGTAATGGATTTTTCGAGCTCGTCCCATTTTTGCACGTTCTCTTCCGACGCAATCGTCTTCCGATACTGTTCGAGCGACCAATCCGCCGCGTAGTTGTAAAAGCCGACATCCATCGGCGCGTCGAAGCTGCCGATATCCGTATGCACAAACCCGTATTCGGGCAGCGGCCGCGATGCGTCCACCGGCTCGGACATCTGCATAAAAATGTCCCTCAGCGTTCCCATAAAGCCCTTTGCCGCCGAGTTCTTTCCCGTGGTTGTTGCCTGCAAAAGCGCATCGCGCAGCTCAAGATCCATCCGCGCTTTCATGGCAAGATGGAGGGAGAATCGGGTTCCGTTCGCCTCTACCCAGTAGTTTGCGCTCCGATTGCCGATGATCGTGCGCATCATGCCGGTCATCTCTTCGGCCAGCAGCTGCAGGCGCAGCGTTTCCTTATGCGAAAGTCCCCGAAAAGCAGCGGCATTCTCCGTCTGCCGAAGCGCCTCTTCGATCCCTTCTCCGAGACTGTTGATTTGAATGACGTCCGTTTTCACGACTTGCTCCTTTCCGAATTCATGCGCCGACCCGATCGGCAACCGGAACCGTCCGTTCGATTCCGCAGATGTTGATACTTATATTATTTATAACACATCCCCGTCCACAACGCAACAAAAATTCCTCCTCCTTACAAAAAAACCTTCTCTGCCCGGCAAAATTCCGAGAAACCGTGGGGTTTTCGGATGGAACGGCTTGTAATTTTTCCTCCGATCTGTTATATTGAAACAAGGAATCGGCGTTCCGCTGCGAGCGCCGGGAAAGGGGCATTTTCATGAAACGCAATTCCGTGTTTTCCCGTATTCTGATCCTGTGTGCCGCTGTTCTGATGCTGTTTGGCACCGGCTGTACCGGCGTACGGCAGGATTCGGAGCTCGCCGCATTGACGCAAACGCTGATCAATGAGCGCAACGATCTGCAGAACAAACTGACCCAGGCGGAGCAGCAAATCGATACGCTGCAGGGGGACGTTACGGCTGCGAAGGAAGCTGCAAAGCAGGCCGAAGAAGCCGCAAGGATCGCTGAAGAAAAAGCCGGCACCGCCTCCGAACCGACGATCGTGACCGAAACGAAGGAAGTCGTCACCGAGATTCCCGCAAACTATGCGATCGGCATCGATTGTACGATTGACGGGGAGCGCATCTTCAAGCTTTCGGACAAGGAAGCTTCCGTGCTCTGCAAGGCCGATGAGAAGGACGGATACGTCTTTGACCATTGGGTCATCGGAGATCAGGTCGATACCGCGTCCGGTCCCGAAGCCACATTCACCTTGACCGGCTCGACCGCCGTTCAGGCAGTTTACCATCAGCGCCGCGTTGTGACGACGATCAACTGCCATCTGCAATTTCTGAACGAAAAGAACAACGCGAAAGGCGCAAACTACACGGAATTCGATTTCGAAGAGGATTACGTCAATCCGGTCACGAAGGCCAAGTGCGCGGGCGGCAAGATCAGCTTCTATTTGACGGCGGATATTCCCAAGCATAAGGAAGTCGATTACTGGCTCGTCAACGGCGTCAAATATCAGTACGCAAACAACGTGACGAAGTTCCGCGTCGAAGAGCTGGACGAAAACACGGTCTATGAAGTCGTCTTCAAGGGCGAAACGAAAACCGAGAAGAAAGAGACTCCGACCACGTATTACACCGTGACCTGCCACAGCTGTACCTTCTCGGGCGGAGGCGTTTCCGGAAGCTCCGGAAAGGTTCCGGCCGGCACGACGATTACGGTCACCGGTACCTCCAGTTCTTCGGATGCTTGGTTCGACGCCACGCCGTCCTCCAACGGCATGGGTTCCTACGGCAGCCCGCTCTCCTCTTATAAGAGTGTGAAGCCTGCCAGCGGTTCCGGGTACTGGACCTATTATTTCCAATATACCGTTACCATCAACAGCGATACCGAGATCTGGTTCCGTGCCGTCATCAACTGATTTTTCGGCAAAAGGCGACGCAGTTGCGAAAAAAGCAGCTGCGTCGTTTTTCTTCGTGGAAAATTCCTTGAAAAAACGAAAAAGATGATCAACTGTGTGACAGGTCTGTGAGAAACCGTGTGCTATTCTGTACCCGTAAACAAGAGATGCGGGCCCCCACGGGGGATCGCGATCAGAACCATTCCGATATAGACAAATTCTGAAAGGAGAACAGGATTATGAAAAAACTGATTGTACTTGCCGTTGCGATGATGCTCTGCCTCTGCGCTTGCACCGCAAACGTGACATCGACTGTTACCACCGAACCCACCGTTTCCGAATCGGAAACACACACCGTCGTCGGCGGATGGACGCTGAATGACGATGAGACCGTCGGCGCTCTGCCCGCAGATGCGCAGGCAGCATTTGAGAAAGCGATGGAAGGCTTCGTCGGCGTCGGTTATACGCCGGTTGCACTGCTCGGCACACAGGTTGTTGCCGGAACCAACTATGCGATTCTCTGCAAAGCGACCACCGTTACCGCTGCGCCCGAAACGAGCCTGAAGGTTCTGATCATCTATGCCGACCTCGAAGGCAACGCTTCGATCACCGACATTCTTGATTTCAACCTGACCGATTACACCGACGGCTCCACGGAGATCAGCGCCGAGATGCTCGCAGGCGGCTGGTTCGTTCCCGAAGAGTTCTCGGTTGTGAACCTGCCCGCAGATGCGGGTGCGGCCTTCACGAAGGCTACGGAAGGCTTCGTCGGCAACAACCTCGAACCGCTTGCGCTGCTCGGCACGCAGGTCGTCGCAGGAACCAACTATGCGATCCTTTGCCACAGCTCGCTCGTAACGGCTGAGCCGGTGAACGGAATCGTCGTTGTGACCATCTATGCGGACCTTTCCGGCAATGCCACGATCACAAGCATCAGCGCGATCAACGTGGCGGATCTGCTTGCGTAAAAGAACCACGATTCCCCGGGAGAGATTCCCGGGGAATTTTTTGTCGAAACGGCTTTGCAAGCGATCGAAAATCGGCTATACTGTAGGGCAGAGGACAAAGGAGACGAATATGACACAGCAATTGATCAACCGGGCGTTTTACGAAGCGCTTCTGCGGTTTGAGACGGACGACGCCGCGCAGGAGTATTACTACAAGGTCATGGATACCGAGACCGGCAAGATCGGCAAGGACGGGCGCCCCGAGACCGTGCGGGATCTGATTCTGCGGTCGTACGCGATGCTCTTCTGCGACGATATCGGCGCAGTTGCCGGGCAGAAAGCGACCCCCGAGCAGGTAGAAGCGACTGCCGACCGGCTGCATGCCGGGAACATGGGCTTCGACCCGCAGCACTGGTACCGCATGCGGCACCACTTTCCGATCATCGATGAGGACAATTATGACCGTTTCGCCGCGCTCGTGATCGCCGACCTGCGTGCGGGCGAGCTGTATGAAGCGGCTCGTGACGGCGGGGACATGCTGCTCGTCGGCGAAATGAATCCGCTCGATATGACGAAAGCGCAGCGTGACGCGCAGCAGGTGCGCGTGGTCTCCCTCAAAACGGAAGGAGTCCCCTCATGACGATCCTTCTTGCAATCGAATGCGCCGAAACTCTGAAGGCGCTGTCGGATTCCGTTATAAGGCTGCAGCCCGATGCGACGGTGCTTCCGTTCTCCGACGGGCTCGCCGCCCTCGGCGCCGCGCGTCAACAGGAGATCGATGTTGCGCTGCTTTCTCCGACGCTGCCCGACCTCGAGGGGCTTGACCTCGGCCGGTACCTTTGTGACCTGAACCCGTTGGTCAATCTGATCTTTGTTGCAAGCGACGGGCGCTTCGGCTCTGACGCGCTGATGCTGCATGCAAGCGGCTATCTGATTACGCCCGTAGCGGACGCCGCGCTGATCCGCGAATTCGAGGATTTGAGGCATCCCGCCGCGCAAAAGAACCACAAACGCGTCTTTGCGCAGACCTTCGGCAACTTTGACCTGTTTGTGGACGGAAAGCCCGTCGCGTTCAAATACACCAAGACGAAGGAAATCGTCGCGCTGCTCGTGAACAACCGCGGCGCGATGACAACAAACGGTGAGATCATCGCGTCCCTGTGGGAGGACGACGGCGATCCCGAAAAGAAAGCCTCGTATTTGAGCAATCTCCGGCAGGATCTGACGAATACGTTCGCGCGGCTGAAAATCTCCAACCTGCTGTTAAAGCAGCGCGGCGCGCTCGCGATCGCCGCGGATCGCATCGAGTGCGACGTTTATGACTGGCTGAAGAACAAGCAAAAGTCAAAGTACAATTACCTGGGCGATTATATGAACCAATACAGCTGGGCCGAATACATCCACGCCGAGCTCGATGAGATCAGCTACGCCATGGACGATTGACCGGCTCGTGCACGGGGCGGTGTGTGGTGTCAAGGGGACGGTTCTCTTGACACACTTCTATCTTCAATTTACACGGGTTGAACCGCAAGCGAAATGGGATCAAAAGAGCGTGTCAGCAGAACCGTCCCCTTGGTACTACCGGTTTTATGATGAAGTGAAGCAGTCGGGATATCGAACAATCCGCTTCTGCTTTCTCTGCGCATAGCAAAGTGTTTGATAGGCGCCGCCGAAGCTGTGTGAGACATAGGCGATCACGACGTCGGAACGATCGATCATGCGTTCGTTTCGGCGCGAAATGGCGTAGCGTTTCGGCACTTTTTCCAGCGGAGGATAGACCGTTTCATCATAATCGGAAGCGTCGAAAGGTCTGTCAAGATACGGCAGCACCAATACAGAGCGTATCTTAGGATGCTGCTCTTTTTGTTTTCGCACGAGAGCCGCAGCGAGCGCGTCGAACTGCCCCATCCCCCACATTCTTCAGATACATGGTATATCCATTTTGGATATGATAACACATCATAGACATAAAATAAACACACCATGCATCCGTTTGAAAGGAGACAGAATCATGGCCGTAAAGAGTGTGTCGATCCGGATTGAGGAGGAAATGCTGAAAAAGCTCGCCTATATTGCCGATTATGAAGGCCGTTCGATAAACAGTCATATCCTCGTGCTGGTTCGGAATGCGATCAAGGATTTTGAGAGCGAGAACGGCAGCATCGACGGGGATATTCGTCCCGATAAGAACGTGAAACCTTCCGGGCGGTAACTGCCATAGAACGCCTTGCGCTGTACTGCGCGGGTTGTTTTAAAGAGGCCCGAATTCTTTTTGTCTTCTCTTTTAGGGAAAGCAGGTTTCCCGATTTATGTCCGAAATGCAAAGAATCCCGCGATCGGCTTGCAAGAATCGGATGGGAGCGCTATAATCGGGGAAAGAGGTGAATTCGCTATGGAACGAAAGCCGATCGTCAATTCCGATCTTATCGGGTCCTATCTGACAATTGAATTGCCGGGGTTTGCCGGTGCGAAAAAGAAGTCCGAAAAATGCCGCATCCATTATCTTGAAATGGGTCAGGGGGAACCGCTCCTGCTCGTGCACTCGGTCGGGCAGTCCATCTATACCTGGCGGGATCTGATGCCCCTGCTTGCGCGGCAATATCGCGTGATTGCGATCGATCTCCCCGGATTTGGGCATTCCGACCGTCCGTTCTCGCTGAGCTACTCGATGGATGAGATGGCGGACGTGCTGCTGAAGATCGTCGATGCGCTGCATCTGGCGCGGACGCATCTGCTCGGCTGCGCGATGGGCGGCATGTATGCCCTGCATGCGATGGCGAAGCTCCCGATCCGGTTTGATAAAGTCATTGCGCTTTCGCCGAGCGGCATCAATCGGAACTATCCGCTGCGCATCCGCGGGCTCGAAGGTCCATTCGGGTTCTTCTACCGCGAGTCCTACGGCAAAAAGGAGTTTCAAAAATATCTTCCGCTGTTTTACTACGACGGAACGATTGCCTCGACCGCCGTTGTAGACCAATACTTCTCCACGTGCGACGACTTCGCGTCCCGCCAGGCGATCATGTATGCGGTTCGCAATTTCGATGAGGAGCCCGTCCTGAACGCCCTGCACAAGGTCTCCCACGAGGCGCTGATCCTTTGGGGCGAGGAGGACAAGCTCGTTCCGATCGAAAAGCTGTTCGAGCTCAAAGAGCAGCTGCCGGACTATGTGTATTACAGTCTGCGGAACGTCGGACATTGGATGCACGAGGAGAAGCCCGAGATGCTTGCGGAGATCATCGATCGGTACATTCAGTATCGGGAGGCCTAACGTGCTGGAAACCTTTCAAAAGGGCGATACCGTACAGATGAAAAAGCCGCACGCCTGCGGCTCAAACGCCTGGCGCATTACGCGCGTCGGCGCAGACGTGAAAATTCAATGCCTGAACTGCGGTCGTATCGTTATGCTCGACCGGCAGGATTTTATGCGCGCGGGGAAACGGATCCTTGCGCATGAGGAGGAATCATCTTCGATATGAGGGAGAAGAACGGGGCAGATCGAAAGCGGATGCAGAAGCTTGTCGAAAAGCGCAACGAGCGGCTGGACGGCGGCGGACTTTGGCGTGCCGCAGATCTTGTGCTGACGCTGCTTGCGGTCGTCGCCTTCGCGCTTGCGATCCGCGGGGCGATCTTTGAGCCGGCACGCGTCGAAGGCAGTTCGATGTTCAGCACGCTCGAAAGCAACGATTATTTGTTTGTTGAAAAATTGACATACGCGTTTTCCGCACCTAAGCGCGGCGATATCATCATCTGCTATTATCCGGATGCATACTACGAAACGTATCAAAAAGCCTACCGATCCCGCGTAAAGCGGATCGTTGCCGTTGAAGGGGACACCGTGCAATCGATCGACGGCGCGCTGTATGTGAACGGCGAGGCGGTTGAAGAGCCGTACCTCGATGCCGAGCGGAGCTTTACCTCCGGTCTCGAAACGCCGGTTACCATCGGGCTGGGCGAAGTGCTTGTGCTCGGCGACAACCGCGTCAATTCCAACGACAGCCGCAATCCGCTCGTCGGAACGATCCCGCTCGAGCGCATCGCCGGGAAAGCACACTTTGTACTGTTTCCTTTTTCGCATATCCACGGAGTATAACGCATGGAACTACCGGAAGTCCGAAGCGTCCGGCTTCGTCAAACGCATAAACGGCAATGGCTTTGGCGCTCGATCAGCGGCGTTGTGATCGGGCTTGTGCTCGTATTTGTGCTGCTGCTCGGTTGGTTTTCGCCGGTTTACATCGCCGATGCTTCCATGGAGCCAACGCTCCGAAAGGGCGAGACGGTGCTTTACGATCGGCTGTTCAAGCACTTTTATGAATTGCGCCGCGGCGATATGGTCGCGTTCAAGGATCCGCAGAGCGGCTCGCTTCTGATCAAGCGCATCACCGGCCTTGCGGGGGAAACCGTCTCCGCCGAAGACGGGCTGTTGTTGATTGACGGACAGTTTGCGCTCAGTGAAAGCGATTATCTGACCGCAGCGGTCTTCCATCTCGATCCGGTTACGGTGCCGGAAGGGTGCTTGTTCGTTCTGTCGGACAATCGCAATTTCGGGGAGGACAGCCGCAACCCGATTATCGGCTGCATCGCCGCGTCGGATGTGCTCGGGGTGGTGCGCGTGCGGCTGGACCGCTTTACTTTCTTTCAGAACGGAGGTCGTTGATGAAATACGACGCGTATTGCTTTGACCTGTACGGCACATTGATCGACATTCGTACCGACGAATCCGATCCCGCGCTCTGGGCAGCACTTGCCGCGCGGTATTCGGCAGAAGGCGCAAGCTGGACCGCCTCTGCGCTGCAGGCAGCCTATCAGGAAGAAGCCGGTCGTCAGCCGGTGAAGGATACGGCCTGTCCCGAGATCGATCTCGCGCCGGTCTTTGCTGCGCTGTACCGGCGGCGCGGCATAGAGCCTTCCGCCGCCCAAATCGCTGAAACCGCATGGTTTTTCCGCCGCAAATCGACCTCGCGCCTGCGTCTGTATGCCGGCGTGAAGGAGCTTTTGGCCGCGCTCCGTGCGCAGGGGAAGGTGATCCTGCTGTCGAACGCGCAGCATCTTTTCACGATGCCGGAGCTGAAGCGGCTCGGGATCGATACCGCCTTTGACCGCATTTATATCTCCTCGGATTACGGTTGCAAGAAGCCGGATCCGGCGTTCTTTGCGCTCCCGCTGAACGAATTCGGGCTCCTGCCCGAGCGCTGCCTGATGATCGGCAACGACCCATATTGCGATGCCGACGGCGCGCGCAGCGTCGGGATGGACGCATGGTGCATCCGCACCGCGATCTCCCCGCAGGATGCCGCTCCCGATCGCTTCGACCAATTGCGCATGAATCTGAAAGCGCTTCAAAACCGGCTTTGTTGAGTGCTTCGCTCGGATTCGCCCCGCTTTACAACAAAAAAAGGAGCCGTTAAGAAACTCGAAAGAGAATCTTAACGGCTCCCGGAGCAGATGTTCTGTTATCAATTACCTTATTTCCCTTCGTTCTTCCGTACAAAATCGCTTCCGCACATCGCGTCCTGCAGGGTTGACCGGCAAAACCCGGACTGTTGTGATCCGTCGCAGCAGTCCGTTTTTTTCGGCCTGTGGACGGTACAGGAAAACATACGGATCACACGAATCAAGGGCTTGCCTTCTGCTCTTCGCAGAAAACAAGCCCTTGCATTCTTTTGTCTGACTTTCTATGTTCGGATCATCCCTCATTCAGGAAAAGGAAAACTTTTCCTCCTCTTATTCATTCGACACCAACCGACAGGCCGAGCTCCGCGCATTTTTCCAGGTTCCAGACAGCCCATGTTTGATAGGCTTCGGAAAACGGCAGGCCGTAGACGGTTTCGAACTCCTCCGGCACGGTGCTGAGGTTTTTAAGGACGGTATCTCTGCCGTAGGTTTCGATCAGCCAGGCCATAATGGAAGCCGCCTCAAAATGGGATACGTTCCACACGCCGGGATTCTGATGCGCTTCTTCCGTATACGTCTCAGTGATGTCTTTCACGGAAAAGTACGGATAGCCTATCATGGCGCCCAGCGAAAACTGCGCCGCATTTCCACAATAATACTTCTTCGGATCAAGGCAATCCTCTTTTTCGTCCCATGCGCCTTTGGACTGTAAAAAGGCAAGACCTTCCTCCGACATGGCGCAGTTGACGCTCCTTGCCATACGGTTTTTGCAGGCGATCATCGAAATGTAATTGGCCACTCCCTCCGCGTAAAAGCCGTGGCTCGCTGGCTGCTGCGTACAGTGCAGGGTCAGATAGTGGACGTATTCGTGGAGCAGGGAGAAGCAGGCGATATCCCAGCCGTGAAACAGTTTGATGAAGTTCCTCTGCTCGTTGTAATACGCGCCCGCGTTCTCGGAGATACTCGCTTTTCCGCAGAAATCGGTCCAGATCTCGACCGGCGGGATATCGGCATCGATATGGCCTTTCAGCGCCTCCTGCGCATCGGCAAAATCCTGCTCCTGGTTTTCCAGGACCGCGTACAGCCTCTCGTAAAAGGTGTCTTCGCCCAGCAGGGCGATATCGTCCGCCGCCAGATACCAGACCGCGGACTTTGTACGCAGCACGTAGGGATAGCTTAAGGCGTCATCACCCTTGTTTTCTTCGATCTTCGGCCGGGAAGGGGAACCGCAGGCAATGAGCAGAGCGCAAAGCATCATCAGAGTGAGCAGCAGACAGAATATGCGCAAGGGAAGAACCTTCTTCATTCGATCGATCCTCATTTCTTTGATTCGGTAGTTTCATTATAATGGGCAGCTCCCCAAATGACAACATCCGGCACAGGACATATTTCAAATATGCCGGAACAGAAAAGGGGCTGTTAAAAGACTCTCGGGAAAAGTCCCGGGAGTCTTTGCTATTTCTGATTGGGACTTTTTTAACAGCCCCTTTTGATTTGGAATCGATTATTCGATGATGCTGGCAACGACGCCCGAAGCAACCGTACGGCCGCCTTCGCGAATTGCGAAGCGGAGTCCCTGCTCCATTGCGATCGGCGTGATCAGCGTGATTTCCATGCGGATGTTGTC